>JGI11705J14877_10000823_pt1 | contig 18698 bp, 27 predicted proteins | sample Etolaghawater15m_FD_14877 | JGI IMG/M metagenome (IMG submission 14877)
GTAAGGCTGACACTGCGTCACCTACGTTTACTGGTACGGTTACAGCGGCTACGGTCAATGTCTCTGGTACGTTAACGGCAGGTACTATTGACGGAGGCACTTACTAATGGGATTACTTGCAGATATAGCAGGAGCTTTAGGGACTGCAGCAGGGGGCTTAGGTAATTTAGCTGGCTCTGCTTTTACAAGTATAGGGCAAAACTTAGGCAAAACTGGAGCAGGTCTTCTTACAGGCTATGGCTATAATGAAATGCTTCAAGACCTCAAGGCTTTTGGTAAAGAAGCAAGAACAGGTGCTGAGGCTATAGGACAACAAGCTGCTGAAGGTACGAGGTTTGTTCCCTTTACTGTCACAGGCGCTACAGGCGCGGGTGTTGGTACTACTCCTGAAGGAAGCACTCAGTTTAATCTTTCACCACAAGAGCAGGCGTTACAGAATCAGCTATTTGGTGGTGCTAGCCAGTTCTATGGACAGGCTCAACAACCTATTGCACAGGCTGAAGAGGATATCTTTAACCGTATGTTGCAGGTAGCAGCTCCTGAGCGTGAGCGTGAGCGCTTAATGACTGAAGAGCGTCTAGCGGCTCAGGGTAGGCTTGGAACGTCCTCAGCAGCCTATGGAGGCGCTACGCCAGAACAGTTAGCATTAGCTACTGCTCAAGAGCAACAGCTTAATCAGTTAGGCTTACAAGCACGTAACCAAGCCCTAGCAGAGCAGATGCAAGCAGCTAACCTTGGTCAAGGTATGCTTGGTGCTGCTTATACTCCACAGTCTGCACTGCTGAATGTGCTTGGTCAAGGCATAGGCGTTTCTAGTTTGGCTGATGTTGCACGTAGACAATCGGCTATGCTTCAGTCTGAAGGTCAGATGGCAGGTCTGGATGCTCAACTGCAGTCTCAGTTAGCACGTGGAAACTTAACAGCTCAAGGCATAGCAGCCTTAGCAGCTTTATTGTCTGGGAGTTAAACATGGCATTAGGATTTTCAAGCGGTCTTTTAACAGGACTACAACAGTACGGTCAAGGTGGTGGAGCAATTCCTGCAGACCCAAGACAACGTGATCTTATGCAAGCTGCTGGAGTAACTAACCCGTTGCTGCAGCAGTTTGGTAAGAGTGTTGGTGGATTGTTTGGTGTTGAGACACGCAGCCCTATGGATCAGTTTGGGGCAGCTATACAAGATATTGATACTTCAACACCCGATGGTAAGAAAGCTTTGCTGTCTGCTCTTTCTAAAGTAGATCCTATTTCTGCTGTAAAGATGAGTGAAGCTTGTAGACAAGAAGCTTTAGACGCTCCTAAAAGAGCTGCTGACCTTGCTCGTATTGAAGCGCAAACAGCGGCTGCTAAGGCTCAAGCAGCAACTCGTAACCTTTCTTTTCAGGAAAGAAGACCAGTTCTACATCCTATTACAGGAGAGCCTACGGGACAGACAACTCTTGTTACTCATACAATGACTCAAGTATGGGACGAAAAAAATAATAAATGGACTATTCCTGAGGAAGTTAAAAATACAGCTGCCAACGCAGGTATAACAGATGAAAAGCTAGAAGAAGTAGCAAATCAAGAAGTTATTGATTATTTCGTAGATGAGAAGGGAAAGACTCGCGTTGTTCTTAATAAGAAAGGTCAATTTTTTGATGTGACGTCAGGAGAAGAAATAGAAATTACTCCTGAAACTTTAGACAGTTGGACAGAAAAAAAAGTTGGAGAAATAGGGAAAGAACCTGAGCTTCCTAAGCCTCCTGCAGAATCTGCTGGAGCTGTTGTTTCTCCTCAGACAAGCAAAAAGGCTGAGTCTATATTAAGACAAAGTAATGGAATGCTGACTGATCCTGTATTTGCTCCTTACATGAATAGGTAATCTAATGGCACAACCACGTCTAGTTAGACACCCCGTTGTTGGTGATGTTCTAGTTCCTGCTGACATAAAATACAGTGAGATAGATAACTATCTTATTGAACAAGCTGCTAAACAGTTGCCAGAAGAAAGTTCTGTAGAGGTCTTCTTTGACCAAGCAGGTGAGGGTTTCTTTTCTTCTATGCGCGGTCTTAGCCAGCTTGCTGATGAATATGCAGGAACAGACATAGGGTTTGACAACACCTATGAAGAAGAGTTTATGAACCGTGTCCAGCTCAAGCAAAGTCCTTGGGCAGGATATTCTGGTTTACTTCTTGGTAGTGTTGCTGATCCTGTTACATTACCTGCAGCTTTCTTAAAGCCCTTAACTTTTGCATCTAAAGTAGCAACCGCAGGTGCTAGAGGCGCTGTTGTTGGTGGAACTGCTGGAGCTTTAGAGCCTGTATACGAAGAGTTTGGAGACAGTCGAGCATTAAATATTGGTGCTGGTACTGTCTTAGGTGCTGGTCTCGGAGCAGGCGCAACTAAGCTTCTATCTAGAGGTGACGATGTTGTAAGCAAAATAACTGAAGACACTGCAGCCAAAGTAGAAGAAGAGATATTAGAAGAAGCTCCTGTACCTAACTTTAAAAGTGACGATGAGATTAAGGCTGAGACCTTCGAGGTTGTTCAACAAGACCTAAGAACGATGGCGTTTAATAAGCTTCCAGAAGATGAGCTTAAAGCTATTGAGGCAGGAAAGGCACAACTAACAAAGCTTGTTACAGACACTGAAGAAGAGATTCAACGCTTTCAAGACTTCACTAAGAAGGGTACACCACCTACAGCAAAACAAAAGAAACAGAATGAAAACTATGTTAATAGTTTGCTGTCTAGACTTGGCGAATACAAAGATAGAGTTGAAGGTTTAGATAAGCAGTTAAGCCTAAACAAACTCTACAGCGATGCTGATCTTGAGTTAAAGAACCTTAAAAACCTAGACAAGATCAACGAAGCTAAAGCCAAGTTAGAGGCTAGAGTTAAAACTCTCGAGGCTAGAGTAATTGAAAGCAAAAATAAAAAGATGGATGCGAAGAGTCAAAAGGCTTTAGAGAAAAAACTCAACAAAACTAAAAGAGAACTTGACAGCTTTTATGCTCGGACAGCTACACCAACGTATCAGAAAATTGTAGATGCTCGTCTTGCTGAAAACGCTAAACGAAAAGAAGAGTATACTACAAAGCTTGAAGAGTACAAAGCGAGACAAGCAGAGAAGCCTGTCGAGCAGCCTACTGAACCAGCTCCTCCAAAGACAGAGGAAGATCTTGTAGAAGATTATGGTGTTCGTACTGGTCTAGAAGCTCGAGGAACTTCGGTAGGTTCTGCAGAAGCAAGACCGTCTGCTGTGTTTGCTCAAGAAGCTGGAGAAGGTGTAGACACACAAGCTCTTGTAAAGTCTGTAACAACTAGACAGAAGGTGGCTGATGAGGATCTTGTAGGAGATGAAGGTTTTAATCTTAGTCCTACAGAACGGTTTAGACAAGCCTTCAGAAGAATAGCATCTAAAGAGCAGATCGCTAAGATCAGTGGAGTTGTTGATGGTAAGTATACTGTCGAGGGTATACAGAAGCTAGCCAAAGAATTAGAAAAGAAAATAGGACAGAGCTACGACAGTCTCATGGACTTTGTACAAGATCGTGTAGACTCTCGTCAGATGTTTAACGCTCCAGAGATGGAGCTACTACAGCCTTTGTTTGATGAAGCAGAAGCTGCAATACCTGCTACCATGACAAGAATTAGAAAGCTTATTAGAAGCGATAACCTAGATAGCCTTGAAGGTTTAGAGGCAATTCAGGATTTGCAGTTCTACAACTACATTGGTAATATTAGACTTGATCAACGTGCTCAAGCCTCAGCTGCTCTCCGTCAGTATCGAAGAGCAAAGAACATACGTAAAGGTCAAGACACTACAGTCAAGAAAGGCAAGCCAGTCGATAACTTATTCTTAGGGTTGAAGTGCTAATGGGTAAATTTCTTAGTAACGCTTGTATGGATAAAGCAGAATCTCTAGTAGATGCTACACATGATTTATTAGATGACAAAGCCACTGTCGAGGCAGTCCGTGCTTCTCTTAAGAATGCTTCTCGAGTACAAAGAGCTAGAGAGATTGGCTTAAGTTTTGTTATCAACGGATACCTGTCAGGTACTATGACACCTGCTGCTAACGCAGCCTCAGTTATGCTGCAAAGCATACTACGTCCTATGACCTATGCTATTGGTTCTCTAACTGACGGTTTAAAAATAACCAAAGGTGATAGATCTATCCGAGACTTGGGAGCTATTACGCAGGCTATGCTTGAGGGCTGGGGTGCAGACATGATGTACCTCAAAGCAGGATGGTCTAGCGGAAAGCCTCTTGATATTAAAACAGAAGTAACTCGAATAGCTAATGCTAAAAACATATCAGCAGCTGAAGCAAGACGAACAATTATTGATGCTGCTTCTCGTGCTTTTGCAGAAAGACAAATAGCAAAAGGATCTAAGCAAAGTCCTCAAGAATTAGCTGACGTATTTAAAAATACAAAAAGAAGTCAGGAAGAGATTGATCAAATTATTGAGTCTTTCTTGGGAGAGAACTACGACTATATTACTAACTCGCATCCAAGCTTAGGCATTATCAACATACCTACAAAAGTATCTGTAGCTGTGGACGAGTACGGTAAAGCTCGCTTTCGTAGAATGAAGATAGCTGAAATGGCTGCTCGTAAGGCACGTAAAGACGCTAACGAAGGTAAAGGCAGATACGCAGATCTTTATAAGCAGTATCAGAAGGAGTCGCTAGAGGGTATTGATCCTGAAGGAAAGCGATACAAAGACATTCAAGCTTCCTTTACAAAGCTAGAGAGTAACTTAGCTAAAGTCTTTGGCGCTGATGAAAACGATATGCTTCCTTACGAAACAGTCAAGGAGTTTGCACTAGACAACACCTTCCAGTCTCGCCTACATGGTTCAGTAAACAAGATTGCTAAGCTACGGCATGGTGACAGCTGGTCAGGTGCAGCACTAACGTACTTCATTCCTTTTATGAAAACACCTTGGAACATTATTAAAGAAGGCTCGACCTATGTTCCTGTAGTTCCTGTTGTGTTTCGACCTAAGTATATTTCCAAAGGTGAAGTAGTGCCCATGACCAAAGAAGAACTAATACCTAGACAGATTCTAGGAGGTTCTATGTTTCTTGGTGTCATGGCTATGTATGAGAATGGCTACGCTACAGGTAACCCTAGAGATGCGCAGGAAGCGCAGGAGTGGAAAGACAAAGGTATACAACCTAACTCTGTATTGATAGGTGACACTTGGGTTCAGCTCTCTCGTCTTGAGCCTATAGCAACTGTGTTTGGTTTAGCTGCAGATTTGAAGAAGGCTTGGGAAGAATACAACAATGACCCTCGCCCAGAAGAAGACAAAGACTTTATGGGTGATACTGTTGTTGGTATTCTGTCAAGCTTAAAGACAAACATTCTTCAGAAAACATTCATGGAAGGTTTCGCTACCATGTTTGATATGTTGTCAGAGCCTGATAAAAACTACAAGACATTTACCAATACAGCACTAAGACCTCTAACACCTGCTCTGTTAAACGAAGTTGGTCGTGTTCTTGATGAGCACGAGAGACAGGCTACAGATATGGGAGAAAGATTACAGCAGCGAATACCGTTCTTTAGAGAGCAGTTACCTGTTGAGTACGGGGCTTATGGTGAAGCAAGAAAGACAGATGTTCAACAAGCTACTACAGGTTTTGCTACTAAGAAAGACTCTGAGAGGACAGCTTTACAGCGTGAGATAGAAGATGTTGGAGTATCTATATCAAGACCGCAGAAGAAGCTGAAGAATGTTGAGCTTACTAATGAGCAGCTCGGAGAGTATAGAGAAATATCTGCAGACTTTACCACTAAGTACTTAAATGCTGTGATAAATTCTCAAGGTTATAGGACTGCTCCTAAGTCAGTACGGAGAAGAATGTTGGAGCAAGCTTCTAACAAATCTAAGACAGCAGCTAGGAATAGATTCTTTGCTCTCTTGTACAGACAAGACCCTGAGTTTGCTAGGAAGTTTATGAACGAAGAGATCATCAGACAAGGCGCTGAAGATATAGTAGAACTAAAAAGCCCCTCACAATAGAGGGGCTAGTTAGGTTAATCATGATTAACTTACGCTATCTCACAAGCTCCACCAACACACGCTAGTTCTTGTGACCCTTCAGTAACATCCTCCTGTTCATTCAAGTCCCAGTTAATCTCCTCAGGCATAGCCTTTACGAGTTCTCTGTATTGCTCTTCCGTAATTGTTTCATATGGTGCTTGCTCATAGGTATGATTAGAGTAAGGCAAAAAGCTAACACCACTAACACTATCGAAATTATTATATAACCAGTTACCAATAGCAAGGAATTCACTGTCTCTATAATAAACTGTAATAGACGGCTTATGCTCACACCAATGCTCCTGATACATAGTCCATAGTTCAAGCTGCTCCAGTCCTGTCTGCTCTGAGGCTATCACAGCGCCCTCAGGAGCCTTCTTAACGAAGGAGAATACCTTGGTAGTGGGTGATAGGTTATCGTTCTCTACAGGGACTCCTGCGGCCTCTAGGACACTACATAGTGGGTCACGTGAATCAGCCCTAACACGGCGAATATAGTGCTCAGCAAATCTACCGTGGATACCACTAGCAGAGTCCACCAACTGCGAGACTGTACCAGATGGCTTAACGCACGTGATTGCAGCACTTTGGTTGATGCCCAGTTTCTTAGCCCATTCTTTATTGGTTGTTATAGCTTCATCCTTAAGCTCCTCTAATACTTGAGATAGTGGTAATCGTTTACCGTTGTTGAACCACAGCCCTCCATCCTCCTTCATAGCCAATACAGGGTGGTCAAGAATCCCTGTCATGCTTACTCCCAAAAGAGCTTCCTCTTCTGTGTTTTCCTTCCACTTGCGGCGAAGGTATCGGAAGTCTGTGAGGGTAGCTTGGAGAGTTCCAAGGATACTTGCAACTCGTACCTTCCTTCGCAGAGACTCGTATGTGTCGTCAGCCCTGACAACAACTTCTGACAGGTTACAAAATTGGTTGGGTCTGAGGATAATTTCTGAGCAAGGATTTGTGCCAAAGTCCCAGTTGCTATCTCGTCTACCGTTTTTCTCAGCTTGTTTCTGACTTGCCACTCGACTAAAGATACCTCGTTCGCCTGATCGTGATTCATATAAACTGTTCCACTCATTTAGAAATGCTTCAAAGTCTGGCTTCTCAGTGTAGCAAGCACTGTTGTTAGCGAGACCTCGTTGGGGTTCATCTACCCACCACTGTCCGTGCTTCGCTCTGCGGAGGCGGTCGTCTGTGAGGTTGCTGAGGCTGATGAGGGCTGAGCGTCTGACTCCTCCGACAACCACAATCTGAGCGATTTTGCAGCAGATATCATGGCATTCAATACTACTAAGTTTACGTCCTGCAGCTTTCTTGAACACTTCGACTGTAAATTTGAAGAGGTCAACGAGAGGTTCAGCGCCGCTAGCTCGTCCTCCAAAAGTTTTAAGAGTTGCTCCTGCTGGTCTGACCTTTGAGACATCCCAAGACGGTAACTGACCGCTGTAAAGTAAGCTGACAAGTTCTCGATAAGCCTTTGCCCATCCGATTTTGCTGTCGCTGACTGTGATGACTGTTTCTGTTTCATGAAAGTCCTCCGAGACTTCAGGTAGTTTAGATACGTACTGGCGCTCTACAGAAAAACCAACACCCGTGCCACACATGAGTATGTACATCATCTCATCAAATGCACGNGGNTGNTCNATAGGTANNTAGCTACAGTTAAAGCCTGCTACGTTGTCACGGTCTAGTGCTTTACCTGCAGTCATCAACGCTCNCATGNNAGGCATGACTTCAAGGTTCAGGATAGTGTTGTAGACCTCATCGTAGTCTTTNCCTGTGAGCTGTCCACGCTCTTTGAAGTAGTCACAGTAACGNGCTACAGTCTCAGGCCAATCCTCACGGCGTTGNTCTTCNGGAATGTAACGTGCATAACGTGACTTGTGAATGTACTCTTGATATGAATCCATTGGTGCTCCTTAGTGTATTGTTGTTTGTTCTGGGTTGTTTAATATTGACCACTTCATTAGGTCAAACATTAGAAATAATTCAGCCATGGGCATGTCAGTAGCGATCTGTGCAAGACCGTCATCATCCTCTGTGATTAATATGAAACTACCTTTGGACTTTGTGTCTTGTACAAGGTTAGCTGTAGCCATCGCTAACTTTTCCACCAAGGGTGTCTCTTCACCTTTCTTACCGAACTTACCGTCTACTACTTTCATAACCACACCTCATTAATTAAACCATACGCTAACATTATACTACACATTACTATCACAGTCAAGTACCATGCTATTTTTCTTTTCTTCATTTCTCACCTTCTGGCAATCTTTGCAGTAATGCTCTACGTCTTTGTGTCGCACACCGTAAGCCAGAATGACGCTGCACTGGTTACAGAGTAATGCGCCACGACCACCGTTAAACTTCACGATTGCGTGCCTGTACTTTGTCATCACTCACCCTCCTGCTCACTTAACTTATTATCTATGTACCTCAAATTATCGTGACCTTGTAGGTATATGACTCGTTGCTCCAATAGCTTAATGCGTCTATTCTCTGCTTCTAGCTCTTGGATATACTCCCAAGCCGCTATTGCCACTTCATCTTCAAGCAACGGGCAGTCGCCTTCAAGATGCTGTCTGGCTCGCTCTGCTTGTACTCTTAGTTCTTCGCGTTGATAGTCATGTAACATCACTCACCCCATTCGCTTATCATGTTGTGCTGTTGTTCGCTTATTAGGTGCAGGCACTCGCTTTCGCTTTATCCTGCGTTATCTGCCCTCCGCGCGGTTGGGTAGCTTATAGGAACTACCCGTGGGGCTTACAAAGTGGGTCTTCTCGGGCTAAGCGTGCGGGGTGTTGTTTGTAGTAACCCCGCTTGATGCGCATCACCGCGAATTCTTTAGAATAGACACTCGTCTTTATCGCCGTTATCCATGGTTTGGCAGGGCCTGTCGAGTTCGTCTACGGGATAGCTACTTCCCTGCGACTGGCTAGGACAATTACCGTTCACGCTTGGGCGAACCACACTGAACGCAACCCTGAGTGCCTATTCTAAAAAATTGGGACTGTCTTTTAGTTGGCCACGGCGCAGTCATTCCGTTTAAGTATACTCCAATGTCCAATTTTGGCGATTTGGTGTACACATAGACATCCTCATGTCTAAAAACTGGGACTTTATGGACACTTTCTGCACATTGTTAGTATATATATCCCACTTTCCTGCGCCTAACGATCGCCCCCACTACCTTGTATAACTCCACGAGCCTGTCGTGACTTCAGCTTCTCAATATTAAAGATTGCTATATCCTCTAGCTTAACACCTTGGTCTGCAGCAACGTTAGCTAGATTCCACAGTACATCACCAAGCTCTGACACCACCTTAGTACGATCAATGTCAACAGCATCCCCACGTAACAGAGGCTTGACAAATAAGTCAGCGGCCTCTGCAGCTTCAATCATGAGTGACGTTACAGGGTACAAGCGGTCTGTGTAGATTGCTGTCTTTTGTGCTTGTTTTTGATACTCATTAAAGTCCATTCTCTACCTCGTCCACCGCTTCAATCATTCTGTCTAGATACCACTTAGCCTTCTTTAGATCCTGTACAGGGTGTTCCTTGTAGCGCCAGCGGTGAAGGTACTTCAGCGTGTTTCCTTCACAGTACTCAATAAAACCCTCACCCAACTGCTGTTTGATATAGTCAATGGCTTCAATGCCTCCAGTGTTGTAGTGTTTGGGTTTCGTTACTGCGTCCCACTGCTCTGGTGTTGCGTCATTCAATCTCGTCATCGTTATATATATCCTCTACTTCTAATTCATCTTCAAGGTAGTCACGCTTTGCTTCAATAAAATCTTCAAACCTATACACGATATCTTCTGATGATATCTCAAGTACCTCCAGCAAGTCAATCTCTGGCAGTAACTTTAGTTTGTCACACAGATCCTTGAATGTCATGACGCATCCTTACCATACTTCTTACGGAGATAATTAATGGATACAGGTAGCTCATCAAAACTACCGTTGTTTACTTCGTTCAACATCCAGATACCTGACCAGCTGCCGTTTGTCTGTGGATTCAAGTACTCTTCCTCGTGTTGATAGAAGATACCAGCAAACAAACCAGTAATGTTAGCGCCATCTGCACGTCTTGCATATGCTATGTCACGGTCTTGCACATGGCCTTGCACACACGACATCATCTTCTTCTGTAGCAACAGCTTTGCATTCGTTACAGGTCTACCCATCACACCTGAACAGAAGTAGTGACAGTAGGCTATACCATCAATAACGATTGGCTTCAGGAACGGTACAACTTTCCAGCCCATCTCAGGCAACATCAGATCGTCATAGCTCATCAAACCTTCTANCTTTGCATCAGACTCTATCGCTCTCTCAATGCGTTGCTCGTGGTTGCCNAGTAGGAACACCATCTTAGGTTGCCACTGCTTCTTCTTGTTGATACGGAGGCGCTCACGCTCTGCTCTGATAGGCTCTAGGAATGCAAGCATAGCATCAATACCAGCNTCTACATCNTTAGTGTATCGCCTACCTTCAAAGCTCTTCTTGCCTACGTCATAGCTNGACAGGCTTGGCATGTCCCAGTGATCACCTAAGTGTACAATCACGTCAGGCTTCTTGTCAGCAGCGTACATACCTGCCCANCGTAGGTGGTCNTGTTTGCCATCAGGTTTGACCTGTGTNTCNGGAATGATNANGTGTTTCATTTATGNCTCCACTTGTTTGGTACAGTCTCTGGGGTGTAGAAAGTGAAACCNTTCTTATNTGCCCACTCCTCCATCGTATACTTAGTCCCGTCTGCTCTCTTTCTTGCAAACGGCATTGCAGTTCTCGGATTCTGGAATACAAATACCAGTTCATGAACAAAGTCAAAGTCAACAGTACGGTTAAGACTATCTCTAACATCGACATACTTCTTAGCCTCGTTCCTATCTCTGAACCTACCTTTGACTTCAATGTACGTTAAGATCTGCTCTTCCTCATCAAAGTATACAAAGTCAGGCTCATAAGTTCTACGTTGTATATACGGTATACGCTCTGTGTGGTACTGACATTGCCTGAGTTCTTTAGAGAGATCAAACTCTAACCAACTGTCAAACCCCTTCGGTATGTTCTTCCTTGACCGCTTCTTCATTGACCTCTTCCTTGGTTGGTGGTGTCCAGATCTGCCCTTCATACCTCCTGAGCCACAATAGGATACCATTCTCTACAGCCCTCTCTTCACTACCTAACTTCTCAACACAGATCTCAAACATCTCACGCTCTGTCTTGCCCTCTAACAACTTCTTAGCTCTGACAGCACCGATACCTTTAACNCCAATGATGTTATCAATACGGTCGCCTGTTAAGAATTGCATGTAGAAGTTAAGTGTCCCCTGCATGTTGCTAATGTAGTACTGTTGNTTCTTGACAAAGTTATAGTGCCATCCTTTCACTTGGTCAAAGTCTTTGTCAATGCTAACAATCCAGCACTCATCACCTAACTCAGTGGCTCTGATAGCAATAGCATCATCAGCTTCTTCACCCTCAACAAGTGTTGCTCCAATCTCCAGCATGTACTCACGCAGTGCATCGTAGTGTACAGGTCTTTCACCTTTTCTATTGCCTTTGTAAGGCTCTGTGACTGCGTAGTCGTTACGGTAGTTGGTCTTGCCTGTGATGAATAGTTCAAAGTCTTCGGTGTTGAGTTCCTCGCAGATGGTTTGGATAGTCTCGCCCAGCATATGCCGAGCGAGAGCAAAGTCCTCATCATTATAGGCGAACCCTATCCTGTATGTGAGGATGTCACCGTCAATGAGAGCGATCACAAAGCTTCCTCACCTGCCACTACAGGATTTGGGGTATACTCGATTACATCAGTCAATGTAAGACCTCCAATCTTAATACCGATAGCCCAACCACTGCGCTTAGTGGGTGCGTGTGTCCACTGGTAAGCCTCTGCTTTAACGTCAGCTTTAGAACCATTCGCTACCATCCCTTCAAAGACACCGCCGTCTTTTAAGTATGGCGTGATTGGAAACTTAGCAGACTTAGCAGTAACGAAGTAACCACGATCATCGCCTTTGGTGCGGACGTTTAAACCAATGTCTTCTAGCACACCTACCTGCTCTTCGTTGAGCTGGCATAGGTCTACCTGATACTTGCCAGACATAGTGTTAGGCTCTGCAAGAGATGCCCAGTAAAGTGTTACGTTGTTTAGTTCTACAGGTACTTTGTTCATAAAGTATTCTCCTAAAGGTTAATCATGATTAACTTCTTGATATGCTATATATTATACAGCAAAAAGAAGTATATGTCAATGCGTATCATACCAACTATTACCAATTTTAGACTCAGCGTCTACGCGAACCCTGAACCCTAACTGCTTCCCTGCTTGAGTGGCAGACTCTTCCATGATCTTTGCCACCGCTACTGCCGCTTCCTCTCTTACCTCCATTTGTATCTCATCGTGAACGAATGCTACCTGCTTTACAGTATAGCCTAGACCTGCGTTGTTGAGTCTCTTGTGTAACTGAACGCACCACTGCTTAGCTATGATTGCACCACAGCTTTGGAGTAGCGTGTTGAGTGCTGCTCTTTCTGATCTGATGTGTAGTCTTCTACCGTCAAGACCTTTGATGTGTCCTGCTCTTGCAAGACTACCCACCAGCGTCTGGAGTTCTCTAAGCTTTGGCGTGTTCGCATAGAAGTTCTCAAGTATCTGTTCACCTTCCTTTGCACCTCCTCCTACAATTGATCCAATCTTTGCAGCACCTGCACCGTAGAGTGTAGCATAGATCATAGTCTTTGCCATGTTTCTCTCAGGCAATCCTGCGGCCTTCTGATTCTTGGTATGGATGTCACCCTCAAGTAGCTCCTGTGTCCACTCATCATCCTTCATGTAGTGTGCTAGACAGCGCAACTCAATACCACTCAAGTCACAACCAACAAGCTTGTAACCTTCAGGCACTACCCAGAGACTGCGACACTCTGCGCCATACGGACTAGACACTGACGGTATTTGTCCCATGTTGGGACTACTGTGTGTCATGCGTCCTGTTACAGCACCATTACTGATCACTCTACCATGTACTCTGTTGTCGTCACCTGCGGCATTGATCCAACTATCAACAAGACCAACACGCTTCTGTAACATTAAGTACTCTGCCACCAGCTTAGCCTCTGGCAGGTCTATATCAGCCAGTGTGCCTTCATCAACTACAGGTCTGCCTGTCTCTGTCACGCGCTTCCACTTCACACCAAGACTCTCAAGCCTCTTAGCTACCTGCTGGCGTGAGCCTACGTTGAAGACCTCAACATGATCCTTGAGGCGCTTTCCTGTCTTCTCGCTCCAGCGTTCAGTCACGATAGGTGGGAAGGTATCCTGCATCTGCTCTTCAATCTCAGCCATGCGAGCCTTGAGCATAGTCAGTAGATCTGTAGCACCTCGAACATCCAACAAGAATCCATTGCGCTCTTGCTTGCACATCTGTATTGCTACAGCGTGTTCAAGATCAATGGACTGCTGAGAGAAACCAAGGTTGTCTAGCTCACCAACAAGATGGTGATATAGATCGTGAGTAAGATCAACATCACGTTTACAATACTCGACCATCTCTTTTGAATAGCCTGCCTCAAAGTCATCAAAGTCAATCTTACCATCATCACCTCTCAATCGCTGTCCCCATGCCTTGAGTGAGTGACCGCCTTCAATGTCAGGTTTATACAAACGAGACATGACAAGCGTATCAATCACCTGAGATGGGTAGAGTGTTATATCCCAGACATCACGCAATACAGGAGCATCAAAACCAATACCATTGTGCATGACAACAGGCGCATTGCTGTTTAGGTACTCTTGAAAGAAGGTGTTATTGTCCTCAGTCCAGACTTTAAACCCATCAGCTTCGGAATACGTAACAGCACACCAAATAGTGTCATGCGCTAGGTTAGTTTCAATGTCCAATACAATCACAAGTTGTCCTCTATGTTGTGTTCGCTCATTCTACCAGTACCCAGATCGTATAGCAAGTCACACGCCTTACCTGTGATACCACTAAAGCGATTCTTCAGCACCCTAACGTGTGTGGTGTTGCGTACTATAAGATCATCAGCTTGACCGTTACGCTCTAGTCCCAACACCATGTCACTAAGCTGTGCAATCGCGCCACTTCCCCGTAATTGCGACAAACTAGTAGCGCTACCTTCCTCGTGACCTTTGCCGTCAGGTCTCTTCAGATGGCTCACACAGATCAAGCCTATGCCTGTCTCCTGCACAAGCATGCGTAGCCTTGTCATTATCTCATCAATGGCCTTACGCTCGTCACCAGAGCCTTGTGCAGACACGACAATCGAGATGTGATCCAAGAAGATATACTCGCACCCAAGACCTTTTGCGAGATAACGCACACGATTAATAATATTATCGACAGTTGTGCTACCAAAATGATCAAACAGGTAGAGACGATTTGTTCCAAGAGTTTTCTCATAGGCTGTAATCTTTTCATCATCGCTTGCTTCACAGTCTGGTAGGTGCAGTGGCTTGTTAGCGGCCAGCGACATGATACTCAGACCTGTTCTGCGTGTACTCTCCTCTAAAAATAATAAGCCAATGTTATCCTGAGTCTTCTCAAGAATATGCCATACAATCTCACGCACAAATTGAGACTTACCAAGCCCAGAACCTGCAGTTATGGTAACTAACTCACCCTTTCGGATACCGTAGGTTAATTTGTTTAGGCCTGTGAAAGGATACATTACATCACTAGCCTCGACAGGCTTCATCACTAGATCAAACAAGGTACTGCCTTGAATGATACCGTCAGGAACAAACTGATCAGCCGCCCACCAAGCATCACTAAACTCTTTACCAAGGTTGTCAACAAGGTAGTCGCAAGCGTCCTTGATGGGGATGTTGTTGATGCTGGGACGATGACGCATGATGCGAGACTTAGCCCCAAACAGCTCAGCTACTTCGTTGGTAGCTTTCTGTCCTGCCTCATCATTATCAAAACAGATCACAATAGAATCAAAGCTGTCGAGCCACTCGTATTCTTTCTTGCAATCCTTCAATGCTGATGCAGCACCATTACGGATAGACACAACAGGCCACTTAGATCCCAACATCTGGTATGCCGCGAGAGCGTCCATCTCACCCTCAACAACAGTAACAAACTTGCCACCTTTCTTGAACAAGTGCTGTCCGTACAGTGTCGCTTGCTTCCACTCACCATTGATGCTGAATGACTTGTCTGGTGTCTTGATCTTCTCGGCCACAGCAGATCCAGTGTGGTCACGATATGTAAAGATAAGGTTATTACTATCGGTAACACAGCCGTAGGTGCGACAGGTCTCTGCACTGATGTTACGTGACGGTATAGACCTGAATACTCCATCACTCTTAGGTTCAAACTTAACTACTGTATTCACAACAAGCTCTCCTACGCTGTCTACTTTACGTCTTGTTTGGCAAACAAAGCAATGACTCCAACCATCATCGTTTACAGCGAGACCGTCACTACTACCACAATCATGGCATGGTTGATGTGTTTGTATAAAAGACACGTGGTTCTCTCCTCAACATAGTCTTGATTACTCTAAACGCATTAGCGTGGTGCGGGTCTCGACAATGCTCTTCCATCAAATCAAAAAACAAGTCAAGATCAACATCTTCTGCAACACGAGCAGCTTCCATTAACGTATGGTAGCGATGTGCTTCCAACATATCTTCATAACCTTCCATAACAGTACTCCATAGGTTAATCATGATTAACTTCAGTTGGTAAAGATAATAATAAACACTAATAACTCTACCACTCACTGACATACTATATAGTATACAGGACAAACCAAACTCTGTCAAGACTCAAGTGAAAATAAATCATCAAGGTCATCGTAACGTATGTCGAGTTCAGCATGATCCATCTCTGTCAATAGATCTTCACGTTCTGTTGTGTGAATATTTCTCTTGACATAACTGTAACAGTGATTACACATATCAACAAACTCTTGGGTATCAGCATACTTTCTAGTGGCTTCGAAGTCGGTCAAGCCTTCGTTACAAATAACACACCTCATAGCTCACCCTCTTGCTGAAACTGCTCAAGCTCAGCATTAAACAGTTTAAAGATTAGTTTACCTGCTTTCTCAGCATCATTGTTAAACCAACACTGAAAAATATCATCAGTAAACTTGTCAATCCCTGCCACTGTGTCGTAAAAATACTCACCAGTGTAGCATTCTAAGCGTGCCTGAGAGTTGGTATTCATCAAATCAATAAAACCATTTTCAGCACAATCACGACAAAGTACCGTATCTTCGACACTAAAGTGCTCACAATCCCTGCAAACTTCATATCCACTCATAATCATTTACTCCTTAATTTAAAAAGGACACGAGTTCTAATAGAGCCCTATTAGAGATGATGTCCTTTATTCTCTCCAATCTTCATCACTAAACCAAATGACAAATATGCTAATCATTACACCAAGAAAAATCATATCATAAATATCAGGCAGCATACACAATTCTCCTACCAGTCCAGTACATATTAACACCTTTTACTTTCCAGTCAAGTCGTTTCTGTTCGTAGTAATTACGATAAGCAACAATGGCATTGGTATCTTTGCACTCGTCAGGCATACACTGTGGCGGGTCTGTCCACTCAATGCTGGGAATGCCTCTAGGAGGCTTTGAGAGAGCTTCTGAGCAACGTTCCCATGTTTTGTGTACCCTACCATACCTAAAGGTGTACTCGTCTGAGAGAGCCTTTAAGAGCCTGTAGAGCCATCGGTACTGATAACGACCAGATCTAGCCCAAACAGCACTCGGGTGGTTTTTGTGTGTAACTTTGTACGGAGCTGTACCACCAAGCTCGTGATGAGCTGTAGATAGTAACTGTGCATACTCGATTATCATTTTGTTGACGTGCTTGTCGCAGTGCATTTTAGCGCACTGCCATACGTCCCTGTGTAGATAGAATATATTCATTTGCTAAGCTCCTCAGTTTGGCCTGTATGTCATAAAGGTCTTGTCGTGTGGTGTCTTCTGGATCATCCAACAGACATGCAATGTCAAGCTCTAAATCTGTGATTCTTTCTAAAATGCTCATACTGTTACTCTCCTCTAGTCCTCACCAAAGAAATCGTACCATTCCTCAGGCGTGATACCAGTCTTGATAAACTCACGCTGTGCAGGCGTAAGGTTTGGAAAGGCATCCTGTAGTAGAACGCCAAAGTTTTCGTAAGCATACAATTGTTCAGGCGTGATGTCAAGCTCCATCTCATGCGCCTCATCGGTCAAGCTACTAATCCGCATTACCAACATCGGCAACCTCCTTTGGTAAATAGTTTCTGATCATACTCTCGTACGATTCAGCCGCAAGTGTATAGGCCTGAGCTTTGCCTTTGAAATAGTCATCCTCTGTCTCGACAAAAAGCTCAGTGTTTATGCTACTCAGCGATCTGAATGACTCAACTTGTCCTTCCAGTAAATATCTCATTGTGTCTGCATTCATGCTACCACCTCGTGTGTGTCAGGTTCAAATAATTCTATGTTGTACTGCACCAAATAACTACGCTGTCCGTTCAAAGCGCGAAGCACCAAATCATCATTAGCGTAGACATAGTATGCACCGTCACGCTTCTCAACGTCAAGAGCATTGGCTCGACACTCTCGCAAAGTTTTTTGCAGCGTTCGCTTAGCCATGATTGTGCTTTTTGTGGGCTGTAATACTTTCTGTATCATAAAAATCTCCTTGGTTAATCAGTGATTAACTTACAATAAAAATGTGTAGTGAACTTCGCTGACATGATTGCCATCAATCCACCGCTTAGACTTGGTAGACAGGTAGTCACACCAAGCATTCCAGAGGTGTTCTGTGCCTATAGTATGACACAGGTCAACATACTTTTCAATGCGTTTACGCTTGAGCGCAACAGACTTGACAGATTTAGCAAGGGTCAAATCACGTATATCAATATTGTACATGCGAATATTATGCACATCAATACAGCCTACTAACCCTGCACAAAGCTGACACAAGAAACCTGCTTTGGGCAAACCCAAACCATCAATGCGCAAGAATACTTGCATCATCGAGACAGCCTTGTCGAAGTCTGTTTTGTTACTGTTAAGCACAGCCATAAACTGACTGTACAGAAAATGCTTGTGAGTCTGCAAAAACAAATAAGTTTTGCGCTTGTTACCCCACAAAAATCTACTGTCAAGTTTATTCTCTCGAACATCATCGAGTTGATCACCAACAAAATACCAATTCTGTTGAATGCTGAGCACCACCATTAAGGCGGTGTCAGCAAAGTTGTCAGCATTGCGTTGAGCAAATGCATTAATCTTTGGGTTGTGTGTCTGAAACATTGGATGCCTCTACTTGTTCTTGACGCAAACGTATGTTGCAGGTTTGGTTGGGTGGCGATACAAGCTGTAACGCCCTCGCATGTAGTTAGAGCAAGCTTGTTGCGTTCGAGCATAGTCAGCTTTATCGACTAAGAACCAATGACCAACATCCATTGACTCGAACAAATCACGCCACTGTGACCGACCAGATTTGTGATGAAGCTGTGCAGGTGGTCGCTGATATTTTACTACTTTGAAGTTAAAAGTTTTCATTGTCAAAATCCTCTTAATTTTGTTAATCATGATTAACCTAGAAATAAACGAACCAAAGCGTACGNGAATGTTCCCACGTACAGACCTA
>JGI11705J14877_10000828_pt1 | contig 18652 bp, 16 predicted proteins | sample Etolaghawater15m_FD_14877 | JGI IMG/M metagenome (IMG submission 14877)
ATCTCAAATTCAGAACTGCCATCTTTTCCAAGACTTGGCATCTCTGGCATCTTTCCATCTTTCATCGAATCCATATTTGGCATATCAGGCATCTTTGGCATATCAGGCATTTTCGGCATTTCTGGCATCTTCATTCCATCAGAACCTGAACCCATTCCTGGCATCTCTGGCATTTTCATCCCATCCGATCCTGAACCCATTCCTGGCATCTCTGGCATTTTCATCCCATCCGATCCTGAACCCATTCCTGGCATCTCTGGCATTTTCATATCTGAAGAAGATTTTTTCTTATCTTTGCCCATCATTGGCATATCATCCATCATATCCATTCCTGGCATCATACCTGCATATAGACTCGAACTTAGCACAAGAGTTGCACTCACTAAAATTGTTTTAATATTTTGTTTTTTCATCTTATATTTCCTTAGTATTTCCTATGATTGTATCTAAATAAAAAATATAACAAGCTTAATATAATTATATTTTCTTATGATGCGAAACCACTTGCGAACTTGTCTTTTGCCACTACAATTTGCTTTTGTCTTTCTTTTCTTTTGGTGTCTTTTTCTACAAATATTTTTTTACGTGTTTTAGGATCTATCTCTGTATAATACATAACTGCAGAGTATGTCCCTGGAGTTGGAGTAAAAACCTGAGCTTGTTCTGGATTCATTTGCAACTCATCTGTGGTAAATCTCTTTAACTCATGCATATCTTTGTCTTCACAACCAGGATGCGCTGCTATAAGATAGTAGGTTAAAAACTGCTGTTTCCCCTCTTCTTTGTTTAGCTTATCGTACAATTTTTTAAAGTCGATAAGTGTTTGTTTTCCAGGTTTACCCATTAACTCAAGAACATGTTGTTGCGTATGTTCAGGAGCTACTTTCATCTGTCCTGAGATATGATGCTTCACCATCTCTTTTAAGTATTCATAACCATGTTTCTTGTCTGCTGTGATTAAATCATATCGCACACCTGATGCTACAAAGGCTTTTCTTACACCTGGAACTTCTCTAACCTGTCTTAAAAGGTTAATATTACGAGAATGGTCAGGTTTCATAGATTGACAAAGGTGACTCGCGTCAACACAGCGTTGATGCGCACATGTTCCAAGTTTTTCTTTTTTATTACATTCATAGCCGTACATATTTGCAGTTGGTCCACCTACATCTGAGATAATCCCCTTATAGTCTTTATACTTGTTAAAATCATTTGCTTCTTTGAGAATATTTTCCTCAGAACGCGTTCTAATAGTACGACCTTGGTGAACTCCAATCGCACAGAAGTTACATTCACCCCAACAACCGTGATGTGTCATAATTGAAAATTTAATTGTCTCCAAACACTTCACTTTTCCCATTTTTGCATAATAGGGGTGAAGTTCTCTTGTAAAAGGTAAGTTTGAATGGGCATCCATTTGAGCTTCATTAAGATGATCACAAGGAGGATTTTGAATTAAATATCTTGTATCGACCGGCTGACATAAACCGTTTGCAGCGATTGGGTCATTGTTGTCATAAAACAAATCAAACAAATCTATATACTTTTCCTTATCTTCCAAACACTCTGCATGTGATGGCATTTGATGGTACTCAGGTTTTGGTTCTTTAGATATGTAACAAATCCCTTTAATATCTTTATAGTCTCTTTTTTCAGCTATGGCTTTTGTTAATTGCTCTAGGGCTATTTCACCCATTCCATATATGAGTACATCTGCCTTAGAGTCAAAAAGAATAGGTTTTCTAAGTTTGTTTGTCCAGTAATCATAATGCGTTACCCTTCTTAAGCTTCCTTCAATTCCTCCTATAACTATAGGAACAGTGTTTTTAAAATGTTGCCTTATTAGGTTACAGTATACACTTAAAGCACGATCAGGTCTCTTGTCATTTTTTCCACCCGGTGTGTAGTCATCTGAGTTTCTAAACTTTTTAGTCGCTGTATAGTTAGAAACCATAGAGTCAACACTTCCACCACTCACACCCCAGTAAACACGAGGTTCACCCAAACGCATGATATCATTTGGAGATTTTATATCAGGTTGACCTATCATCCCGACTCTGTATCCAAGGCTCTCAAGCATTCTGCCAACCATAGCTACACCAATAAACGGAGAATCTATATAGGCATCACCACTTACAAGGATTACATCACAATAATCCCAACCACGAGCATCCATATCAGCACGAGTTGTTGGTAAAAAATCTTTTTCTGTAAAAGTTACAGTGTCTTTATTTTGATTGGGTTGTTTATTTTTATTTCTTCTTGACAAAACAGGACCTTTATTTTTTAAATAACTTTTTGTATACTATTTATTAAGTATAATAATACATCAAAAAAATATAAAAGAGATTATGAATGACTTACCCCTTTGAAAATTTAGAAAACTTTACACTTGCAAGATTACTCGATCGTTCTTTAGAGCTTTTTTCAGATAATGATTCTTTTGGGAATGTTGGTGAAAAAGCAATGACATATGCGGAGTTTCACAAACGCGTAATGGAAATGGTGAAGCTACTTAAAGCTCAGAGTATCTCAAAGGGTGATAGAGTTATTTTACTAAGTGAAAATATGCCTAACTGGGGTGTTGCCTATTTCGCTGTTACCTACTTTGGTGGAGTAATTGTTCCTGTTCTTCCTGATTTTCACCCTTCTGATGTACATCGTATCATGGAACACTCTGGAGCTAAAGCTGCATTTGCATCTTCTAAACATCAAGAAACAATTCAAAGTTGTCCTAATTCTATAATCACATTTACTATCAATCTTAATGCACTTACAATAAATAAGGAACTAGATACACTAAACAAAGAAATTGAAACACACTCCCTACCCCAAGAAGATGATTTAGCTGCAATTATTTATACTTCTGGAACTACGGGAAATTCTAAAGGTGTTATGCTCTCACATAAGAACCTTGTTACAAATGCCATGAGTGCGCATGTGCAAATCACTATTCATCCTGATGATGTTTTTCTTTCTATTCTTCCCCTTGCTCATACGTTTGAGGGAACAGTTGGTCTACTTATACCTGTATTAAACGGATGCAGTGTGTATTACATAGACAAAGTTCCAACTCCAAGTGTTTTACTCAAAGCCTTTAGTATAGTAAGACCTACTATGATGGTAAGTGTACCTCTTGTTATAGAAAAAATATATAAAAACAAAGTATTACCAAACCTTACATCATCATCTTTTATGAAGTTTTTGTACGGCATTGGATTTTTTAGAAAGATACTCAACCGTGTGGCTGGTAAAAAGCTCATAGAAACTTTTGGTGGTCGTATACGATTCTTTGGAATTGGCGGAGCTGGAATCTCACCATTTGTAGAACAGTTTCTCATTGAAGCAAAGTTTCCTTTCATTGTAGGATACGGCCTCACAGAAACTGCTCCTCTTCTAGCAGGATCAGTGCTTGGTGGGAAAATAAAATTTAAATCTACTGGTATACCAATGGCTGGAGTTGAACTTAAGATAAAAAACAAAGATCCAAAAACCGGTGAAGGTGAAATAATCGCTAAATCACCAAGTGTGATGATGGGCTACTATAAAGATGAAGCTAAAACTGCTGAAGTTATGGAGGATGGTTGGTTTTTAACTGGAGACTTAGGTTATATTGATGATGAAGGATATCTATTTATCCGAGGTAGAAGTAAAAATATGCTTTTAGGGCCTGGTGGTGAAAATATTTATCCTGAGCAAATAGAAGCTGTAATAAATCAAAATAAACTAGTACTTGATTCTTTGGTAATGCAAGATAAAAATGCAAAACTAATTGCTAAAATTCATCCTAACTATGAAGTGCTTGATATTAATGATAAAGAAAAAATAGCTTCAACACTTGAAGAGATGAGACAAGAGGTAAATGCCCAACTATCTTCTTTTTCTAAGTTGATGAAGTTTGTGGAGCAAGAAGAGGAGTTTGTAAAAACTCCTACAAAAAAGATAAAAAGGTTTCTTTATGTCGATAAATAATTTAAAACTACAAGGGATGATTTTTGGTGCTTTTTATGGTGATGCCTACTCCCTAGGTGGACATTGGGTCTACGATACGATAGAGATTGAAAATGCTTGTTTTGACTTGTCCAATTGTAACAATCCTATAAGTTCTTACCATCCAACAAAAAGCAAAGGTGATTTTACCCATTATGGTGATCAAATGTTTTGGTTGCTTCAAGATCTAGTCAAGGAAGACAAGTTTTCACTTGTTGATTTTGGACAGAGATGGCATACAAACATGCAAATATACACTGGTTATATTGATGGTGCATCTAAACATACAGTTAAAAAACTCTCAGAAGAAAAAAATTACTTTGCTTGTGGCTCAAGTTCATCTGATTTAAGTGCTGTAAGCAGAATGTTTCCTATCATTCTAAAATATAATGATTCCCTCTTAGATATGCAAGAAGCGATAAAACTTCACACAATTTTAACTCATATGAATAAAGATCTTGTACTTAGTGGAGCATTCTTCTGCGAAGTAAGCGTTGCTGTTTTAAATGGTGCTGATTTGGAAAAAACAATACTCGAAAGTTCCAAACATTTTGGAGATAATATTTTACAATGGACTCAAAAAGCACAAGAAGCACTTGAGCTTAACCCCAAAGAGGCTATACACAAACTTGGAGCATCTTGCAGTGTCAACGGTGCTTTTGCCAGCACTATTTATATTCTTTTAAAATATAAAGATAATTTTTTCGAGGCATTAAAAGAAAATATGTTAGCTGGAGGAGAATCATCCGCTAGAGGAATGATTATTGGCGGTATACTAGGTATTGTTCATGCAAAAGAACTTCTAAGTTCTCCTTGCATACAACAGATGAATCAATATGAAGAGATTAAAGACTCAATTTCTCATATACTCTAAAACTGAGGTTGTAAGAAAGGAATAATCTGTTTCTTACGACTTAAAACACCATCTAACCATACTCTAGAATTTTCTAGTTTTACATTGAATGCAGTTTCTATTTTACTCTCATCATCACTTACGGTTAAAAGAGTTGAGCCCTCTTTCATAATATCTGTTAAAAGAACAACTATGGTATGAAGACCTTCTTCTTCTTTCATTGCCCTCATGTCATCCATAATTTCATCTATTCTTGAATCAAGTACTGAAATATCTACCATTTCAAGTTGATTGATTCCAACTTTATTACCATTCATTTCAAAAGCTTTATAATCTCTTGTATTTAAATTGCGAGCAGATGCGCCATCTACTTGAGATTTTGCTATAAACATGTCCATAGCTACTTGTTTATAATCTTCAATACCACAGATTTTAGCTAACTCTTTTACAGCTTTAGTATCCACTTTTGTACATGTTGGTGACTTAAAGATTACAGTGTCACTTAAAATTGCACACATCATCATTCCAGCTATATTTTTAGGAACTTCAACATCGTATGCTTTATACATCTCATAAACGATAGTGTTTGAACATCCAATTGGTCTAATCCAACACTCTAAAGGTGTGGAAGTTGTTAAATCTCCAAGTTTATGGTGATCCACAATTCCTAAAATAGTAGCTTCCATAATATCATGGGGAGCTTGTGCTTTATCTGAAAAGTCTATAATGTAAACACTTTCCCCAGCTACTGATGTTTTAAGTTCAGGAAGGGTTCCATTAAATTTGTCTAGTATAAACTGTGTTTCAGCAGAGATTTCACCTTGACGTGTCGGTATACAATCTTCACCGATTTGGTTTTTTAAATAAGATAGAGAGATAGCACCTACAATTGAGTCGCTATCAGGACTTGTATGTCCAAAAACGTATGTTGACATCTAATGACCTTTAAATTTTTTCGTATTATACTCAATTTAAATTTATTATTATTAATAAATTACATCTACAGTTGCTGCTTTATTACCATCTTTGATAATTCTAACTTTATCGCCGGCAACTATATTTACAACTTTTGCAACAACGACAACAGTTTCTCCATTATCTAGCTTAATTGTAAGTTCAGATGCATTCGCTTTAGCAATTTCACCACCAGCAACCCCACCAGCTAATGCGCCACCAACTGTAGCTAATCTTGTACCAGTATTGCTACCAATGGTGGAACCCACAACTGCACCAACTAAAGCGCCTATAAACTTTCCACTACCATCGTCTTTTATGGTAACTGGTCTACTTTTGAGCACTACACCAGTTTGTACTTTTTTAATCTGAGAATAAGTATTTGCATCATATTCTGGACCTACATTACTTGAACATCCACTAAGAAGTAGTATAGCTAGAGAACTAGCTAAAAATATTTGTTTTAACATCTCGTATCCTTTAGTATATAAGTTTCTTACTAAATTATACTACGAGTATTCTTTTATATCAATAAGCGATTTTTTCCACTGTTGGAAATTGATTCGGCTCTTTCGTAACCTTTACCCTATCGCCATTTTCTATATTCATATTTTGTGTATTTACTACTATACTATCTCCATCATCCAAACCAATAGTTAATTCTGAAGAGTCATAACGACTCATCTCTTTTCCAACATAAGAACCAGCAACTCCACCAGCTATTACACCCAAAGCACTAGAGAGTGAATCATTTCCAGCTAAGGAACCAATAACACTACCAATCATACCGCCTAATGATCCACCATTACCTTCTTTAACGCTTAACACTCTATGCTCCACAGTTCCCGCCTTAGTGTATGAAGAATCCGGACCTACAGTAGATGCACATCCACTTACTAATACAAGTAAAAATAAAGAACTTAAAAATATTTTTTGCATTAAAAAGTTCTTAGTCAATAAACGCAACCACTTCATCAAAATCAAGTCGTATTTGAGAAGGTTGTTCATTTAATCTATAACCAAATGGAACTACAACCGATAGTCTATACTTCGATGTGTCAAGCTCTAAAATTTCTTCCACTTTTTCTTTTTCAAAACCTTCTATTGGACAAGAATCAATTCCTAAAACAGCAGCGGCAGTCATCATATTACCTAGTGCAATATAGCTTTGTTTTGCAGTCCAAGCTTCAATTTTCTCATCAGAACTCAATGTATCAGCTAAGTGTGATGCATAAATACTCATGTAAAAATCTAAAGTTTCTTGTGGCATATTTCGTCTTTGAAATCTTTTCTTTACTTCACCAAATTCTGGCTTCACCGATTCGACTCCAGCAAGCACTATCACTAAGTGAGAACATGAAGTAACCTGAACTTGATCCCAACATACTGGACGTAGCTTAGCTTTCAAAGCTTCGTTTGTTATAACTAAAAACTTCCAAGCTTCCATACCAAATGAAGAAGGAGACTTTCTTCCTGCTTCTAAGATATACTTTATATCATTTTGAGATATTTTCTTTGTTTCATCAAAAACTTTACACGCATGTCTAAAGTTTAATGCTTCTTCAAATGTTTTTTCCATTGTATCCTACTCCACTGTATATGTTTCATCTTTAAGAATGTGAAACTTTTTAATATTTTCAGTTTCTTTAACTGCGAACTTTTTTGCAACTTCAGGTTCTACTAAATAATATCCAAGAACTGCATGCACTTTATCGCCCTTTTGGAGTTCTTTATTATAAACAACTTCACGTGTTTCTTTACCTTTAATCATTGTATCTTGTACAACTTCATTTGCTAGCCATGGAGGAGTTCCTTTAGCATCTTTACCAATAACACGTTTAAAAACTTCTTTTTTCATTTCTTGAACTTCACCGTTTCTCTCAACACTAACTCGAAGTTCGGTGTGACGCATTGGGTGAAGCATCATATTATGTGGACTTTTATTGCCAATAGAAACTTTAAAACTTTTTTCTGCTTGAATAAAATTCATATTTATATAATGAAGTAATTTTTCTTTATGTAAGTTCGCTCCTGGAAAACCATGAAATGCATACGTACCAGTTTCCCCTTTTGTAGAAACATCCCCTTTTACTTGTGGCATATGGCACGTGATACAATTATTATCAGCATTTACTTCTCCCATATCCGTTACACAAACATCAAGTTTTTCTTTATTTTTTTTATGCGAATGGCAACCCATGCAGACTTGTCCATTTTTGAAGTTTTCACTATATTTTTGATAATGCTCTCTACTTCGTATTGGTTTTTCTCTTGTACCGTAATAATCTTTTTTCTCAGGATGTATTTTGTTAGTATTTGACATTAGACCAGTTTCTACGGACTCAATTCTATGACAATATGCACATAATATTCCCTCTGTATGTGTTTCATTAGTAGCATCTGGTATAGCTTTCATACCCGCTTCCAACATATCTGAAATATTATCCGCTGTTGGTGTATGGCACTTTGCACACTTATACTGTTCTTTTTTTAAGTTTGAAGGGTGCTTGTCCCATACAGCCTTATGAAGAGCATTATTAAATACAGTAGAATTTTTGTGCATACTCCCCTCATACTCTTTATAAATCTCAGGATGACATTTTTTACATGTAATGTTAGCTGCAAAGTCTGGTTCATTCTTAACTTGTGCAACAAGAGTGGATGCCTGTATGGCTAAAAGTAATAATAAAATTTTAATTTTCATAGTCAAAGTCCTTTAATATAATTCTACCCTAATTTGATTATAAGTTCCAAAAACTAAATCAAATTTTTAATAAAAAGTCTTTATTTTCGATTTTTTTTTGCCCAACGATGGAAGAATCTTGCAGGAGAAAGTCTCTTGTTTATAGCTTTATTATAAAGAATATGCGCACATAAAATGTTTGCAAGATATGGAGCTAAAACAAAACCATATCCTCCATTTCCATTTATCATATACAGATTAGGATAGTAATTAAAAATGTCATAATTAATCTTTTTAGTATCTAAACGAAGCCCTTTTTCTAGAGTTTCCTTAGATAAGACAGGTAAGCCTAGAAGAGGCATATAGTCCACCGACCCAGAACGAAGACCCATATAATCTTTGATAACTTCAACATCTTCTAAATCTAGCATACGAGAAGCTTTTTCAAGAAGTTCTTTTCTTCCATTTTGTACATCATAAGCCTGTGTTGCTGTTTGTGGATGGTAATGCACATCATGTGTGGCACCTATAGATATAATACCATCTTTACTTGGAGAGATTGAAACAAATTGGTGAAGTATATTCTTATTTTGTGTTCTTGTTTTAACATCAATTCTATGTCCCCATATACCACGAATCTGAATATATGGCTCATTGATTATCTGCTTATACGCTCCAGTTGCTAAAACAATATTTTTACATTTATACTTATTATCAATAGTCCAGATTCCATCATCATAGACTAAAGATTCTACTCGTAATTGAATAAACTCCACTCCCTTACAAAGTGCTTTACACATTGCCTCTGCATTGACCATTCCTGATTCGATTGTAAAACTTTGTGAGTTATCTTGTTCTGTATGAATAAGTGGCGCTTTAGTGAAAAGGTGTGGAAAATTTTGCTCATAAAAATGCATACTATACTTAAAAGATTCATCTAGTAAATCTTTTAATTCACCACTTGTCGCAAACTTTGGTGAAATAAAAGCACCCGCAGCACCACTGCCACCAGATGCAATAGTATCTTGATCAAATAGTATGACTTTCTTGTTTTGCTTTAAAAACTCATAAGCGACACTTGAACCATTAATTCCTGCACCTACGATTGCTATATCATACAAGTATTACCATCTTATAGAGTTTTTAATGTCATATCTATCTAAAATCACTTGTTCAAGTTCTTTTGCTTTTTCTCTATCAATGGCAATTTTCACACCTTCACGATTTTCAATAACTAAATATTTTCCTTGAAAATCTCGAATAATTTGAATGAATTCTGCAAAATCTTTAAACTCTTTAGAATCTACTTTATCCACCATCCAAAGAGAATAATTATGATCCCCTCTGTTTGCTGGAGAGGCTAACACTTTTAAAAGTATAACAGCTTCTTCTTTGTCTTCTGTTGCCCACTGAGTTGCTGCTTCTCTTAAACGAAGCAGCGTAGAACGATTTTTTACAAGTAAGTTTCTTGTCAGTGGTGAAAAAACATATCCNCCATATACTAAATAGCTTGGTGTTTTATCNTGGATTATTGTATTCACCAAAAGATTATCATCTGCCCTATTATTTAANACGACATCTATTTCTAATTTTTTACCATCACGAAGCACTCCGAGCTTTACGCTGTCTCCAATTTGCTTTTGGTCTATGTAGTATTTATAAGAAGTAAACTTATTTTTTGTATATGTTACAGTTGCATCATTGTTAATGTTATGCCCATCTACGCTCAGTAAGATATCATGTTCTTTTAACTTTTTATATACATTTGATTTTTCAGATATATCAATAATTAATATACCCGTAGTATTACTGTCCATATTATAAAGATCTCGCAAGGCTTCATTTTCCATAGTCTGCGTTGTAATCCCTAAGTGAGAAAATCCATCATATTGACCATCTGCGATATCTTCTAAAAAATGTCTTACAATTTCCATAGGAACTATATAGCCTATACTTTGAGAGCGAGAAAGTTGTTGCATAACAACTCCTACCATTTTACCCTGACTAATGGCAGGTCCACCACTACTTCCTGGATTAATGGCAGCATCAATTTGTATAGAAAGGTAGATCTCACGTGAGTGTTCATATCTTTTATGCTCTATTCGAGAGACTATCCCTCTACTGACACTCAAACTATCTCCACCAACAGGGAAACCATATACTGCTACTTCCTCTTCAAATTTTGGAAGACCATTAAATTCTATTGGTTTTGTGTCCTTAAAAAATGTTTCATCTTTGAGTTTTAATACCGCAAGATCTGCTTGATGCGATATAAATTCTACTTCGGCTTCATATTTTTTTGTATCGCCGTGTCTTTTGATTTCTATAAAGGTTTCATTTGCTACTACATGAGCATTCGTAAGAATCCTGTTTCCTTCAATAACACTACCAGAGCCATGAGATCTTCGGATAGTAGAATTCCAAGGTGTTGTATAACTAGGTATTTTAGATACTGTATAAATTTTTACAACTGATTCGTTTATATTTTGATTTGAACTATATAATGATGTACTAAAAAGTAATAATAAAAAAATATTTTTTAAAAATTTCACCATTAGATTATTGCCTATAAAGAAGGTATTGAGGTTAAGTAATGGAGTGTCATTAACTTCACTTGCAACAACAATTAAGAAGATAAATTAACTCTATTACTTAAATACTATGTTACACAAAAAAACATAAAAATAGCTTATATTTATATGTTTTTTGTAATTTCTATAATTTTATGAGAAAAAGAGTAGCGTTGTTATTCAATTGTTTACTTTTTTTCTCCATGAAGTTTTAACACACCCAAGCTGGTTTCTATTGGATTGTTAGCTTTTGCCCAAGCTTTTAGTCCACCTGCTAAGCTTGTTACATTTTTATAAGCTAATTTTTTTAATGTCTGCGCTGCTAAAGCACTTCTGCTTCCAGCAAGACAATAAGTCACTATAAAAGCATTTTTATCTTTGATCTTACGTGGTACTTCAAACTCTAAATTACCTCGAGATATAGACAAGTGTTCATCGGCATATATCCCACCACTATATTTTTGCCTCCCTTCTCTTACATCCAAAAGAATGAAGTCCTCATCATCATCAATCATCTCGTATAAAGCTTTAGGAGTAATTTCTCCTACTTCTTTTTTTGCTTCATCTATAAGTCTATTAGTAGCACTAGCATCTTGTGCAACTAATATATTTGTCCCAAAAAGTACGAGTATAAAAAATAAATTTTTAAAGTTCATCATAAAAGCCTTATATACTCACTTCTTTGATATCTGCAATTTTTAATATACTTTTATAAATAGACGCTACTAAGTATTTTCTATTGTTCTTTACCGCTTCATCTTCCACGTTAACCATTACTTCATCAAAGAATCTATCAAGTTCAGGCTTAAGACTTAAAAGTGCATCAAGCTCTTCTTGATACGTTTGAAAATCACAAGTACATACTTGAGTATACTTTTTATAAAGAGCTGCCTCTGCTTCTTGATCAAACAAACATTTATTTATAAATTTAACTTCAGATAATGTAACATCCTTAGTAATATTTGCAACTCTTTTAAATGTTGATGAGTACTCAGCAAAATCAGCACTTTGCACAATCTCATTTAAAGCTTCTATCTTTTGCCCTAGTGCTAAAAGTTCTCTCTCTCCGGATGCCAATACAGCTTCAATAACAGAAGGATTTATTCCTTTAAAATAGTGCTTTACACGCTCTAAGAAAAAGCTTTCAAGTTTTTCCATATCTATATTTTTATATTCACCTGATAATTCTTTTAATGTCTCCACTACGTTAAACTTAAAGTTGTGCTCTTTTGTGATTCTTACAAGTCCATTAACAGCGCGGCGAAGCGCAAATGGATCACGTGTTCCAGTTGGGATTTGGTTTACACTAAAAAGTGCTAAAAGAGTATCTAATTTTATACTCATAGCAACTATAGCACTCAGTGGAGTGGATGGTATGTCACTATCTTGACCATCTGGTAAATACTGTTCAGTAATAGCAGTCGCTACAGCTTGGCTTTCACCCGCAGCAATCGCATAATATCCACCCATAAGACCTTGAAGTTCTGTAAATTCATATACCATCTCACTCATAAGGTCTGCTTTTGCTAAGGCAATAGATTTTTCTAAGTCTTCTTTATTTGCATCTGGAGTATATTTACTGAAGAGGATGTTTGCAATTTTTGATTCTCTTTCTATTTTATCTGCAACACTTCCAAGACCTTTAAAGAAAGCAACTTTTTGAAGTCCATCTGTACTAAGTCCATTTTTCAAGTCATTATCATAAAAGAAAAGTCCATCAGCCAAGCGTGGACGTAAAACTTTTTCATTTCCTTCTATAACGTGAGAAAAATCATCCGTTAAGGCATTAGAAACAACAATAAACTTATTTGTAAGCACACCGTCTTTAAATACTGGAAAATACCTTTGGTGCTCTTTCATAGAAGTGATAATCACTTCAGGAGGAAGTCTTAAAAACTCTTCATCAAAAGAACCTAAAAGTGCTGTCGGATTTTCCGTAATTGCTATAACTTCATTAAGTAATTCATTGTCAATCTCTATCGCTAAACCTGTATCAGATTCTATACTTTTCAAATCATGTAATATCTTTTCACGTCTTAAGCAGGAATCTAAAGTGACTCCACCGCTTTTCAAAATCTCAAAATATTCTTTTTGTGTATTAACAGCTACAGCATCAAAGTTTGAGATACGGTGGACAAAAGTAGTTTGAGAAGATTTCACATCAAAAAGTGTTAGGTCTACAAGTTCATTACCTAGCATCACATTTAACCAACGAACTGGACGAATAAAGCTCTCACTTGAACTTCCCCATCGCATTGATTTACCAAAATCTAAAGATGTAATCCATTCATAAATAATTTCTTCTAGTAAATGAACGGCATCTTGCCCACTCACTTCTTTTTTGTAATAAAGTACTTCTTTACCACCCTTCTCAATAGTAGAGAGTTCTTCGAGCGATACACCGCACTTCTTTGCAAAACCATTTGCAGCAGCAGTCGCCACACCATCTTTATATGCAACATTTAAGGGTGCTCCAAAAAATTCTTCTATACTGTCATCTTGCGCAGTTTTAAACTCATGATGCCAGATAACTAAACGACGTGGAGTATAGTAGAAATCAAATGCACTATACAGTGAATATTTCTCTAAAAGGTCAGTATATTTTTTTTCAATATTTTTCAACTCTTTTAAAAGTGGAACCGCTGGAAGCTCTTCAACACCGATTTCGATTAGTAATGGTTTTAGCATATATAAACTCTTTATGTAATAATATTGTCGCGATTCTATCTCTTTTTTGGTTAAAGGTTTATAAATATAAAACAATTCTTAAATAAGACAAATATACTCTTGTTTATGTTTAAGTAAATGTTTTACTAGCTACAATGCCATCATAAAAAAAACACACAAGGAATTACAATGCCAAAGATTAACAAATATGTTGATATAGATACAGTAGAAAGAGAAGCTAAAAAAGATCTTATTGATCGTCATTCACCATTCATCACAGTAGATGGCGATGCTAAAAAAGGTGAAATCCTTTCAGTAAACGTTAAAATGGGTAACGAGTATACTCACCCGGATGATTTTGATCACTATATTGAAAGCATCACTCTTTTCAACGGTGAAACTAAATTAGCATCTGCTTCTTTTGTTCCAGGTACATTAGGAAATGAAAAATCTCACGCTGAAGTTACATTCAACATCAGACCAATGGGTAAAAAATTAAACCTAGTGGCTCATGGTTACTGTACTAAACACGGTATCTGGGAATCAACTCCTTTAGAAGTTACTGTAGCTGAATAGTTAAACCTCGTAATTAAGAGCTTTTTAGTTCTTAATTACATCCTTCTAGTTCCAAGTTAGCATTATCTTGCTACTACATTCAATAATTCTTTTTTATTATATATATTTATATATATTTTTGCTATTATTTCTAATATGAAATACATAATAATTATACTTTTTTTTTCAATGACCTCTCTGATGGCTCTACCAAAGGAAAAACAACTAGTCTCCTCTGAAGTTGCTATAAATCTTCTTGAAAATATCAAAGATTATGCTATTGTTTTAGGCTATGGCGAACAAGAAGTTCATACTTTTATTGACCCCCTTTGTCTTATGTCTCAACGTTATCTAAAACTACTTTACAAACGTAAAAAAAAGATTTTTGCTCAATATACTATTTATCTTTACTTACATGAAATTAAATCTAAAAAATCTAAAAAACATATTTTAAATATTATAAATGCTAAATCCAGTGAGAATATGCTTCGTGCTATTATGTTGCATGAAGAGAGCTATATTCTAAAGGATAGAATTGATCAAAAGAATAAAAATATTTTTAATGATATCGCTCGTGTTGCAAATAAAATAGGTGTCAATAAACGCCCTTTTATTATGATTAATGGAAAAGCGAAATGAATACTTACAAAAATAATCTCTATAAATACTATAGCTTTATTCTAAAATTTCGAATATTTATCATTACAGCTTTTAGTTTGCTATTTCTTTACTTAGCATTGACAATGACAACATTACTAACACATAATGATGACGAACTATGGCTTCAAGGGAGTGGTGAATTTAATAAACTTTTAGAAAATAGTCACCAACATATCTACATTCATAAACTTCAATTAAAACTAGAAGATGACTCTTTTTCTCACACAACTATTAATAAAATGAAACTACTAAATTCGAACCTTCAAGATGTAAAAGAGATTATAAAGGTAGACTCATTACTAACACATACAGTCATATCTTCTTCAAACAACAATGATGGATCATCTTTAGTTGAAGCGAGAACACTAGAAGATAAAAGTACAGATGAAATTACTAAAATCATACAAGGGTCGTTTCAAGAATTTTCACAATTTTTTTCAGCTGATAAAAAAATAATATATTTATATATCTTTTCAGCATCCCCAATTGATTATGAAAGTATTTATATACCATTTGAATATAATGTCCTTGATGTGGCTGAAAACCAAAACATGTTTAAAGACATAATGCTTTTCTCCATTCTTTTAGTAACTTTATTTATCTTATTTTCTATCACTTTTAGAACAATTATTTCATCTATACTAGGAATAATTTTTATCTCATTTAATACACTTTTCGCGATATCTATGTATCAATTCATTCAACCTGATGTAGCAATACATGTTTCCATACTCCTTGTCTCTATCGCTGTTTCTATTATGGATTTTGTATATATCTATTATGGTTGGCATATTATGCAAATTTCTCATAATCCCAAGAGTTCTCTTTATTATATAGTGATGAAAACATTTAAACCAATTTTTTGGACAACTGTTGTGAGTGTAGTTGGAATTGGATCTCTTATCTTTCAAAACAGTATTATTTTACAATCTATTGGTTATAACGTGATATTTTCTTCCTTAATTGCTTTTATATTAAGTTTTACTCTTTTAATAGCTTTGCTTTCATTCTTTAAGATCAGAGATCCTTATGTTATTACTAAGAATACTTCTAAGCTTTTTGCAGCTCTTGAAGCAAACTATGAAAGAAATTTACTACGCCATTTTTTAATATTTTCAACTGTTCTTTTTATATTTTTAGTAGCTTTTGTAATCATTCAACCCTCAAATATAATTACCAAAGCTGATGATGAAGTTATTAGCCTTATGTTTCCATCTGATGGGTTAACACATGATTCACTAAAGAAGTTAGAAGAGTTTCACCATGATATAACTCATCGCTTTGAAGACGATATTATAAGCATAAGTTCTAGCTATAAGTATGCTAAAGGTTTTTCTAAAGCATATAATCCTTCAGCTACATTTGATGTCTCCAATATAAACTTAGACTTTATAAAATTTGATTTTATTCTTTATGGGATATTGGATGATGTAATGAAGGATTCAATGCATCAGGTTACCATTTATATTGAAGAAGATGGTGTTGATAAAAATATTATTCTCAACTGGATTAGAGGCTGGGATGAAGAACATTCAACACTCGTTGATGATGCAAACTCACTTTTAAGTGCTGCTAAATATGACACCATTTATCATATGCTTATTGTTGTTTTATTTATCCTTTTTTTGATTACATTTGTCATATACAACATTACAAAAAATAAAACATACGCTTTTATTGCCTTAGTTGTTAATGTCATTCCTTTAATATGGTTTTTTGCTATTTTAATTGCACTTTCTATGCCTATATCTATTGAAGTTTTAGTAGCTATGTTAATTATGATAGCATTGTCTAGTGATGCTACTATACACTTTTTATATTATTATCATAGAAATTTACGTCCTAAAGATTCAAATGAACTTTCATTAGAACTTTCTTTTATAGAAGTTGGTACACCAGTCGGTATGGGAAGTACAATACTTCTTATCACTTTTTTACTTCTTGTATTTGCAAATATTCCAACTATTTCTAGTATTGGAATGTATTCTGTAGTTTTAATAATATTTTCTTTATTAGCAGATCTTTTAATTCTTCCAGTTTTGTTTATTGAGCTAGTTAAATCAAAAAAAGAATAATACTATGAAACAAGAAAATGAGATTCTTACTAAAGACATTAAAAAACTAATCATTCAAATTGCTATACCATCAAGTATAGGTATGTTTTTCAATACCATGTACAATGTTGTCGACACATTTTACGTAGGCCAAATTTCTACAGTTGCAATATCTGCATTGTCCTATAGTTTTATGGTGTTTTTTTTACTTTTATCGGTTAGTTATGGCTTATCTTCTGCAATAACTGCTTATGTTGGTGGTGCACTAGGTAAACATAAGAAAAATATTGCACAAATTTACGCTTCAAATGGTATGAGTTTATTCTTCTTCAGCTCCATTTTTTTAACTCTTGTGAGTTATATATTTTTAGAAAATATTTTTATACTCATGGGAGCAAGTGGTGAAGCACTTTCTTTTGCCCTAGATTACACATATATAATTATCATTGGTATATTGCCAATGCTTTTAGGACTAGGTGCCAATGCTATTTTAATTGCGCTTGGAGATACAAAAAGTTATAGAAATATTTTAATAGTTGGCTTTATATTAAACCTAATATTGGATCCCTTGTTTATCTATGGTTTTTACTTTATCCCTGCTTTAGGAATAAAAGGTGTTGCAATTGCTACTGTGCTAATCCAATTTATAACATTCATATATATAGGCTCAAAAGTTTATAAAACAGGTCTTTTTGATTTAAGTAAATTTTTTAAAAAACTGCCTAGTCTAAAAGTATATAAACAATTATCTACACAAGCGATACCTTCGAGTTTGAATATGTTTTTAATGTCATTTGGAAGTATTATTGCGATCTATTTTGTCTCATTTTATGGTGTTAAATCAGTTGCTGCTTTTGGTATAGGTTATAGAGTTGAGCAAATTATCTTACTGCCTATGTTGGGACTAAATACAGCTGTTATAAGCATCGTATCAAATAACTTTGGAGCAAAGAACTTCTCTAGAATAAATGAAGTAATTACTAAAGCTTTAAAGTATGGTTATATCATGAGTACCATTGGAGTAGTACTGATTGTCTTATTTGGAAAATATGCCATCATGATTTTTGATAATGATCCAGAGGTAATAAACACTGCTTACATCTACATAGTATTTGAAAGTTTTATATTTTTTGCCTATATTACATTATTTATTTCTACATCTATCTTACAAGGTATCAAAAAACCTTTTATATTGCCCTATATTGCCTTTTACAGACAAATTTTAATGCCTTTTATTCTCTTTTATATTGTTGTACATGTTTACAGTTTAGATATAGAATATATGTGGATAAGCTTATTAGCAATTATATTTAGCGCAGCAATATATCTCAAAATATATACTAATAAAGAACTTGCCTTATTGTCAGTTAAAACATAAAAATTATTTATAGTGTGAAAATTATCTATATTAATCAGTATCAATCCAAAATCTTTATTTTCTTGTAAATCTTTTCTTAATTGAAAAATATTTGGAAAGTTAGTTATTATCTGTAAAGTAACGATTTAAAAGTTTCACTCTATATTCTTCGAGGCTTATATTTTTAGTTTTATTTTCTAAATGTGGATATTTCACTTTATTCTTCCACCCGTTTCACTCCCAGCCTTCCACTTTTATGAGTCTCAAACAAGCATCTAAAATTGTATCATAAATGAGAGTGAGTGGAAG
>JGI11705J14877_10000830_pt1 | contig 18603 bp, 17 predicted proteins | sample Etolaghawater15m_FD_14877 | JGI IMG/M metagenome (IMG submission 14877)
GAACCGGCAGGGCGAAACGCATCTCGACCATCGTGAGCGGCCCATCGACGATCGCGCCGGCCTCGGGCTCCGAACCGGAGAAATCGGAGTGCGCCGAAACTCGGCCATCCGAGACAGCGAAGGCCGAGAGCGCCACAGCGAGCAGCGTGAGGCGACAAACCTTCCTCATGGGGCCACCGTAACGATCACCCAGGATCGGTGGAGGTCAGCGCGCGAAGTTGCTCACGGCGTCGGTCCAGCCGAGCAGGAGCTCCGGATAGACACCGACGACAAGCGTGACCGCGGCCGCGAGCGCGATCGCGACACCGGTCATCGCCGGAACCGGCTCGGGCTCGACCTCCGAAGGATCGGCCAACCACGCGCTCACCATGATCCGCAAGTAGAGGAAGGCCGCGATGACCGCCGAGACCATCGCGATGATCGCGATCGCGTAACTCCGCTCGGCGACCGCCGACTGGATGACCCCCCACTTGGCGACGAACCCCGAGGTCAACGGAACGCCGGCCTGTGCCAGCAGCAGAACGGTTAGCGCCAGAGCGAGCACCGGCCGTCGGCGACCGAGGCCGGCGAACACCGAGATGTCGGTGGAACCGCCCGCGTGACGCGACACAACGGCGACGATCGAGAATGTGCCGACGACGAGCACCGAGTAGAGCGCCAAGTAGACGAGCACGCTCTCGAGACCATCGCCGCTGATCTGCTCACCAGCGCGGTGACCGGCCGCCTCCACTCCAACGAGCAGGAAACCGGCATGGCTCACCGACGAGAAGGCGAGCATTCGCTTCACATCGGTCTGAACAACAGCGAGCGTCGAACCGATCACCAAAGAGGCGATCGCGAGCACCCAGATCACCGGACGCCAGTCGTCGCGATGGAACGGGAGAGCGATCACCAGCACCCTCAACATCGCCGCGAAGGCGGCGGCCTTGCCGACAGAGGCCATGAAGGCGGTGACATGGGTCGGGGCCCCCTGATACACGTCGGGCGACCAGACGTGGAAGGGAGCAGCCGCGACCTTGAAGCCCAGTCCGACGATCAACAAGGCGAGTCCGGCGAGCACCAGCGAGTCGTTGCGCTCGAGTGCGACCGTCGACTGGAACCGGGCGACGATCTCGCCGAGGTTCGTCGAGCGGGCTCCCCCGTAGAGGAGGGCGATGCCGTAGAGGAAGACCGCGGAGGCGAGACCGCCCAGGATGAAGTACTTCATCCCGGCTTCCTGGCCGGCCGCGGTCCGCTCGGAGGCAGCAAGGACATACAGGGCCAGCGACAGGGTCTCGAGTCCGAGGAAGAGGACGATGAGGTCGTTGCTCGCCCCCATCACCATGGCGCCGGTGGCCGCGGTGAGCAGCAGCGCGTGAATCTCCGGACCCTCCAGCACCGTCCCACGCACCTCGGCGTCGGTCACGAGGGCGACGAGCGCGGTCGCGGCACACACCGCGATGGTCACGAACTGCGCGAACGCGTCATGGGACAGCGCGCCGCCCACCAGCGTGCCCGGTCCCGACTCAGCGACGTCATTCCAAATGAACACCGCGAGCACACCGGCTGAGGTGGCGGTCAACGCAGACACCAGCGAGTAGAGGCCGCGGGGCCACCGAGGAGTCAACGCGCCAACCACCAGCAGGCCGAGAGCACCGGCCACCATGACCAGATACGGCGACAGAGCGAACCAATCGATGGACGGAGCGATGAACTGCTCTGGCATCACTCACCCTCCCCATGTTCGTCGTCGATGGAGATGGCAGCCGGTTGGGGCTCGACGTAGCCGGTCCGATCCGAGACGTGCTCGATCAAGTCGTGAACCGCCGGCTCGATCCGCTCGAGCATCGGCTTCGGGTAGATGCCGGTGAACACGATGATCCCAATGAAGGGCAGCAGCACCAAGCCCTCTTTCCAGCGGAGCTCCGGGAAGGAGCGATTCTCCTCATCAGGCTCGCCATGGAAGACGCGCTGATAGGCCCACAGCAGATAGAGAGCGGCCAAGATGACCCCGGTCGCCGCCACGACCACCCACCAACGGGCGGTGAGGAACGACCCGATGAGAATCAGGTACTCGCCAACGAAACCGTTCAGGCCGGGAACTCCGATCGAGGAGAGCATCACCACGGTGAACGCTGCGGCGAAGACCGGGGCGACATGCTGCAGTCCTCGCAGATCGGCGATCTGCCGTGTGTGTCGACGCTCGTAGATCATGCCGACCATGAGGAAGAGCGCCCCCGTCGACACGCCGTGGTTCACCATCTGCATGACCGAACCGGTGATCGCCTGCGAGGTGAAGGCGAAGGTCCCGAGCACGATGAAGCCGAGGTGAGCGACCGAGGAGTAGGCGACCAGGCGCTTCAGATCGCCCTGCATCGTCGCTGCGATCGCCCCGTAGATGATGCCGATGACCGCGAGGGTCAACCAGAGCGGGCGGCTCCACCGAGCCGCCTCTGGGAAGAGGTAGAGGCCGAAGCGAAGGAATCCATAGGTGCCGAGCTTCAACATGACGCCGGCGAGCACGACCGAGCCGGCGGTCGGCGCCTGAGTGTGGGCATCGGGGAGCCAAGTGTGCAGTGGGAACACCGGTACCTTCACCGCGAAGGCGATCGCGAATCCGAAGAAGAGCCAGCGCCCGGTCGACGCCGCGAAGGACGCGCCCTCGGCCAGTTCGACGAGGTCGAAAGTGATCCGTCCAAGACCGTTCGCCGAGGCGATGAATACGGTCGCGAGGATCGACACCAGCATGAACGCCGATCCGAGCATCGTGTAGAGGAAGAACTTCGTGGCCGCGCCGACCCGGCCCTCGTAGCCCCAGCCGCCGATCAGGAAGTACATCGGCACGAGGACGATCTCGAAGCACACGAAGAACAGGAAGAGATCGAGGCTGACGAACGACCCCATCACCCCAGCCTCGAGCAGCAGGAGCCAGGCGAAGTACGGCTTGTCGCGACGGGGGTCGTCGTTGTGGGGGTCGATGCCAACGATTGCGAGCGGGAAGAGCACGCCGGTGAGCACCACCAAGAAGAGCGAGATGCCGTCGACCCCGAGGTGCCACGAGATCCCCCAGGACTCGATCCACGGATGCCGCGAGACGAACTGGAAGCCTCCCGAGTGGCTGTCGAAGGCGCGGAGCATCCAGACCGACATCGCGCCGACCCCGACTGAGGTCACGGTTGCGATGAGCTTTGCGTATTCGGGTCGCCGTCGCGGCGAGAGGGCGACGAGCAGCGAGCCGATCGCCGGCACCAGCACGAGCATTGAGAGCAGCGGGAAGTCGACAGCTCCGTGCATCACAGCACCCCTCTGATGATCACGAACCAGATGAGGATTCCGAGCACCCCGGCGACCACCACGGCAGAGTAATTACGCACGAAGCCGGTCTGGCCTCGGCGGAGTCGCTCGGCCACCGACCGGACACCGCTCGCCGTACCCGTGACAGCCCCGTCGACCACCCCGGAGTCGAAACGCGCGACCGCGTCGAAGGCTCGACGCCCGGGCCCGCCCATGAACGCGCTGACCGTCTCGTCGTAGCGCCATCCGCGGGCGAGAAGCTCCGGCTCGAATGGCTTGGCTCGGCCCTTCGCGTAGACCGCGATGGCCGCCGCGATGCCGAGCACGGCGCAGGCGATCGCGAGGAGGGCGAGCCACGACTTCGCGTCGTAGGCGGCCGTCCCCTTGATGACCGCCTCGCCCGGCTCGACCACTGGGTGGAGCCAGTCCTCGAGTCGATGCCGCCAACCGTCGGGGATGATGCCGAACGACGGCAGTTGAATGACCCCACCGACCACGGAGAGCCCAGCGAGCACGACCAGCGGGAAGAGCATGATCGGCGGAGACTCGTGCGGGCGGAACTCGCCGTGGGCACCGTGATCGTCGGCGTGCGACTCCCAGCGGGCCTCCCCGAAGAAGACCATCACCACCTGGCGCGTCATATAGAAGGCCGTCAGCACCGCCGTCACGAGCCCGATCACGTAGAGGACCGGGCTGGACGCGAGGGTGAACAGCAAGATCTCATCCTTCGACCAGAAGCCGGCGAACGGGGGCACACCGGCGATGGCGAGCCACCCGATGATGAACGTTCCGGCGGTGATCGGCATGACGGTTCGAAGCGCCCCCATCCGGCGCATGTCCTGCTCGTGGTGCATTCCGTGGATGACCGAGCCCGATCCGAGGAACATCAACGCCTTGAAGAAGGCGTGGGTGACCATGTGGAACACCGCCGCGACATAGGCGCCGGTACCGACCGCGAGGAACATGTACCCAAGTTGAGACACCGTCGAGTACGCGAGCACCTTCTTGATGTCGTGCTGGGCGACCGCGATCGTCGCGGCGAACAGCGCGGTCAGGGCGCCAACCCAAGCGATGATCTGCGGTGCGTAGTCGGCCGAGGCCGCGATGACCGGGTTCATTCGGGTCATGAGGAACACCCCGGCGGTGACCATCGTGGCCGCGTGAATGAGTGCCGACACCGGTGTCGGACCCTCCATCGCGTCAGGCAGCCACAGATAGAGCGGAAGTTGTGCCGACTTGCCCGCCGCGCCGACGAACAGCAGCAGCGCGATCCCCGTCGCCGTCGACGATGCCAGCGCCCCCGACTCGGCTGCGCCGTTCAGCGCCGAGTACGACACCGATCCGACCGCCTGAAAACCGAGGAACATGGCGAGCATGACTCCCCAGTCACCGATCCGGTTGGTGACGAAGGCCTTCTTGCCGGCTGTCGCGGCCGACTCGCGGGTGTGCCAAAACGAGATGAGGAAGTACGAGCAAGCGCCGACGCCTTCCCAGCCGAGGAAGGTGACCAGCAGGTTCTCGCCGAGCACGAGCATCAGCATCGAGAGCACGAAGAGGTTGAGGTACAAAAAGAACTTCGAGAACTTCGGATCGCCGTGCATGTAGCCGATCGCGAAGAGGTGGATCAGGAAGCCGATGCCGGTGACGAACAGAGCCATCGTGATCGACAGCGGATCCGCTAACAGGGCCATATCGATCTGCAACGAGGACACCGGCACCCAGGAGAAGAGAACACTCACGTGCTCGCGGTGGTGCTCGTCGAGCGAGAGCAGATCGAAGAACGCTCCGACGGTCACCACGAACGCGCCGAGCACAGCGGCTGCCGCGACATAGCCGGCGCCGGGCTCACCGAGGCGGCGACCGAAGAGCAGGATCGCCAGGAACCCGACGAGGGGCAGAGCGGGCACCAACCAGATGACGTCGAGCATGGTCAGCCCTTCAGTTCCGCGAGGTCGTCGACGGTCGCCCCGGGGCGTCGCCGCATGATCGAGATGATGATGCCGAGGCCGACCACGACCTCAGCCGCCGCGACCACCATCACGAAGAACACCGCCGTCTGACCGTCGATATCGGAGAAGCGGGTGGCGAGCGCGACGAAGGTCAGGTTCACGGCGTTGAGCATCAACTCGATGCACATGAACATGACCAGCGGATTCCGGCGGATCATCAAACCGGTCGCGCCGATACCGAAGAGCAGCGCGGCGAGGACGAGATATGAGGTCGTGGTCGGTTCCATCCTCAGCCCTCCGACTTCTTCAGTCGGCGGGTCAGCACCACGGTGCCGGCCACGGCGACGATGAGAAGCACTGAGGTCAACTCGAAAGCGAGCACGTGGTCGCTGTAGAGGCTGCGAGCCAAAGCGCGGATGTTCGAATCGCCTGGTGCCGACGCGTTCGTCTCGCGCCCGAGGGTGTCGGCTCCGCGCACGACCGCTCCCGCCACGAGCACCGTCACCCCGGCGCCGAGCACGATCGCCACCGGCCGCTGGAGCTTGAGCGGCTCAATGGTCAAATCCTCGGCTCGGTCGACACCGAGCAGCATGATCACGAACAGGAAGAGCACCACGATCGCCCCGGCGTAGACGATGACCTGCACCGCGGCGAGGAAGTGCGCCTCCATTGACACGAAGTGCACGGCGACGCCGAACAGCGTGAGCACCAGGCCGAGCGCGGCGTGGACCGGGTTTCTGAACAGCACGACACCGATCGCCCCTGAGAGCACCATCGCTGAGGCGAGGACGAAGACGATGAGCTCCATCACTCGCCCGTCGCCCCGTCGCGGACATCCTGGGTGGGCTCCGGCGCGCGGACACCATGTCCGAGCTCGCCGCTCCAGCCCTCCACACCTTCGAAACTCGCGTCACCAGACGGCGAGGTTGCTCGCATCCATCCGGAGGTGAGTTCGTCCTCGCCATCGCGCCAGTCCTCCCAGGGCATGCGTTGGGGGCGACCGGTGTCGTCGACGAGCAGTTCGTCCTTGGTGTAGATCGCGTCACGCCGATTGGTGAAGGAGAACTCGAACAGCTTCGTCTCGGTGATCGCCTCGGTCGGGCAGGCCTCCACGCACAGGTCGCAGTGGATGCAGCGCAGATAGTTGATCTCGTAGACGAATCCGAACCGCTCCCCCGGAGAGGTCGGGTTCTCCGGATCGTTGTCCTGCCCGCGCACGTAGATGCACTTCGCCGGGCAGACACCGGCGCAGAGCTCACAACCGATGCACTTCTCCATCCCGTCGGGGTAGCGATTGAGCACATGCCGACCGTGGAGGCGCTCGGGCTTGTCGACCTTGATGTCATCGTCGGCCGACGGATCGGTGTCTCGGCCAGCCCGGCGCGCCTCGCGTCCGCCGGAGTAAGAGGTGGTCACCCGCTTACCGCCGAACAGGCGATGCTGGCGGAGGGTGACCACGAATCCGTCGAGGTATCCCATTAGTACGCCGCCCCTTCCCGATCGCGATTCCTCCGGGCGACCGAGATCGCCGCGGTGAAGAGCAGGTAGCCGAGTCCGAGCACGACTAGGCAGACGATCACGAGGGTCACGTAGCCCACCTGCGAGAGATCATTGTCTCGTCCGAGTTGCAGAGCCGCGAGCAGCAAGAACCATCCGAGCGCGACCGGGATGAGCACCTTCCAGCCGAGATCCATGAGTTGGTCGTAGCGGAGTCGCGGAAGCGTCGCGCGGAACCACACGTAGACGTAGAGGAAGAGGAACACCTTCAGCAGCAGCCAGGCGGTTCCACCGAATGGCCCGAGCACAGCGAACAGATCGAACGATCCGATCAACAGCGGCTGCGGTCCGCCAAGGAAGAGCGTGACCAGGAGCGCGCTCATCGAGATCACGTTCATGAACTCAGCGAGGAAAAAGAGGGCGAATCGGATCGAGGAGTACTCCGTGTGGAAACCGCCGACGATCTCCTGCTCCGCCTCGACCAAGTCGAACGGTGGACGGTTCAACTCGGCGGTCATCGCGATGAGGAACACGACGAACGGCACCACGCCGGTGGAGAGCAGGTGCCAGTCGGTCAGTTGGTCTTGGGCCGCGACGATCCCTGAGGTGGACAGCGTGCCAGCCGCCATCAATACCGCCGCCAAGCTGAGCCCGAGCGCCGCCTCGTAAGAGATCATCTGGGCCGAGGCCCGCACCGAACCGAGGAGCGGGTATTTCGAACCGCTCGACCAGCCAGCGAGCATGACGCCGTAAACGGCGATCGACGAGAGGGCGAGCACGAGCAGCACACCGACCGGCGGATCGGCCAACTGCACGCGCGTGATCTGCCCGAACCACTCCACGGTTCCGTCGCGGCCATCGGTGAAGTCACCGCCGAGCGGGATCACCGACCAGATCAAGAATGCCGGGACGAACGCGAGAAACGGGGCGAGCTTGAACACGAACCGATCGGACCGCTCGGGGATCAGGTCCTCCTTGAAGAACAACTTGATCCCGTCGGCGAGGGTCTGGAGCAGTCCGAACGGACCGGCCTTGTCGGGCCCGATCCGGTTCTGCATGCCGGCCACGATCTTGCGCTCGAACCAGACCATGAACATCGTGCCGACGAGCCCGATGACGAAGACCACAAGGACCTTCAACCCGACGATCGCGAGCGGTTGCCACCACCAAGACTCGGTGTCGAGCACCGGGTCGACCGCAGGCACCGGGAGCATCGCGATCATGAGAGCCGCTCGATCCTGACATCGGTCACCGGAGCGTCGACATCGACGACGTCGCGAACATCACCCTCGGACAGCTCGCCGGTGGGCTGATTGAACGGCGCCCACACCGTGCCGCGGTTGACCCGATCGTCCACGCACACCGGAAGAACGACCGACCCTCGGGAACCGATCACCTTCACGTCGTCACCGGAGGACACACCGATCCGCTCGAGATCGGAGGGATGAACCGACAGGCCGCGACCACCCGGAAGCGACTCGAGCGAAGGAGAGGTGGCCGTCGACACCGCGGCGTCATAGAGACGTCGGGAGAGCACCAGCCGGAAGTCGTAGTTCGTGCCGACCACCGAGTCGAAGGTCGGTGCCGCAGCACCGAACGACCGCTCCCACAAGCCATCGGCTGAAAGCTCGATCATCGAGGTGAGGTCACTGAGGTCCGAGGCGCCGAGCTCGACACCGAGACGCCCGGCGAGGTCGAGCGCGATCATCCAGTCGGGTCGCGCGGTCCCATGCACGGTGACCTTCTGAGCGACCGGGGTGACCCGCCCCTCGAGGTTGGTCGTCGTTCCGGACTTCTCCCCCATGACCGCGACCGGAAGGACGATGTCGGCCTGCTCGCTGGATGCGGACAGATGCCCATCGAGCGACACGATGCGGCCGACACGGGCGAGCGCGGTGCGAGCGAGCCGTGAGTCGGGAAAGTCAGCGAGAGGATCTGCACCGAGCAGAATCAGCAGCTCGATGCGGCCCTCAGCCGCGTCTCGGAGGATCTGCGCCGCTCCGGCCGAGCCACTGAGTCCAGCGGCGAGCGCCCCAGCGGTGTTCCCACGGCGCATGACCGGAAGCACTCGCGCGTCGGGTGCGGCACTGAGCACGGCAGCCACTCGGGCCGACACGGCGGCGGCGCTCTCGGCGAGGTTCGCCCGTCCGGCGACGACTACCACCGGTCCAGAGGCAAGTTGCGCGGCGACCGCGTCCTCAGCGAGCGCCTCAGAGACGATCTGGGCTCCAGCACCGGGAAGATGACGGATGCTGCGCCAGGCGTGGCGGGTGAGCCCCGAGCCGGTCTGGGTGAACTCGATGATCTTCGCTCCCGAGCGGAGCGCGGCGTCGCGCAGGCGCAGATGAAGAACCGGTAACTCCTCCTTCAGGTCCGGCGCGATGAGCACGATGGTTGAGGCCGCAGCAGCGTCGGCGATCGTGGCCCGGGGCAGATCGAGGAGGTCGAGGCCGACGCCGTCACCAAGGCGCGCGTCTCGACGGTCGATACCGAGCGCATCAGCGAGCCCCGACCATGCGAGGGCATCCTCGTTCGTGCCGCGGGCCCCACCGAGAATCGCGATCGAATCGGCCCCACCGGCGGCGAGCGCGGAGCGAACGAGATCGGAGGTCAGGGAGAGCGCCGACGACCAGTCGGTCGTCGCGAGCCCCTCGGCGGTACGGATGAGTGGATCGGCCAAGCGCCGGTCGGAATGCACCGACTCGAAGTTGAACCGGCCACGATCACAGAGCCATCCCCAGTTGACGGCCTCGTCGTCGACACCTTGGAAGCGCAGGATGCGATCACGGCTCGAATGCACCGAAATCCGGCATCCAACCGAGCAGGAGGTGCAGGTGCTCTCAACCTGCTCGAGGTCCCAAGGCCGCGCCTTGAAGCGGTAGGGCTTCGCCGTCAACGCGCCGACCGGGCAGATCTGCACGGTGTTCCCCGAGAAATACGACGAGAACGGCTCGTCGGGGAAGGTGTTCACCTGGGTGGCGTTGCCGCGGTCGATGAAGTGGATGAGCGCGTCACCGGCCACCTCGTCGGCGAATCGAGTGCAACGGTCGCACAGGATGCAGCGCTCACGATCGAGGAAGACGAGGTCGCTGATCGGGATCGGCTTCTCGTAGTGGCGCTTCTCCTCGACGTAACGGCTCTCGCCCGGTCCGTGGCTAAACGCCTGGTCCTGGAGCGGACACTCGCCTCCCTTGTCGCAGACCGGGCAGTCGAGCGGATGATTGGCGAGCAGGAGTTCGAGGATGCCCTCCTGAGCTCGCTTGCTGGTCTCAGATTCAGTGTCGACCACCATCCCCTCGGACACGGTGACCATGCACGAGGGCTGAAGCATCGGGCCGCGGCCGGTGTCGATCTCGACGAGGCACTGGCGGCACATGCCGACCGACGACATCCGTGGGTGGTAGCAGAAGCGCGGGATGTAGTCGCCAGCGCGTTCGGCGGCGGCGATCACCAGGTCGCCACGACGAGCGGTCACGCTTCGCCCGTTGATCGTGATGGCGACCGCGTCGGGATCGGGTTCGATGATCGCCTCGTCCGGTTCGGCCCCGGTGTCCTCGGTGGTGCTCACTGTCCACCCCCTGCCGCGACGACCGGGATGCGCGTGCGCGAGCGGGCCGGAGCGACGCGCGACTCGAACTCGGATCGGAAGAGCGTCAGCGCCGAGTGCACCGGCACGTAGGCCGACGGCCCGACGAAACAGATCGTCGTCATCTTGTATGGGAACGGTGTGGCGTCGAGACCGAGCGCTTCGCTCGAGGCGTGCGGCATGTCACCTGGGCAAATCGACTGGCCGACCTCGAGCAGCAGGTCGAGATCGTCGGAGGTGCCCTCTCCGGCGACAACTCGCTCGAGCACTCGCATCAGCCACGTGCCACCCTCGCGACAGGGGACGCATTTGCCGCAGGACTCATGCGCGTAAAAGCGGGTCAACGTGAGCGCAGCCGCGGGGATGTCGGTCGTCGAGTCCATGACCATGATCGCACCCGACCCGAGCATCGACCCTGCGGCACCCACTTGGCGTCCCTCGAATGGGAGGTCGAGTTGATCGGACAGGAACCATGGCGCCGAGCCGCCGCCGGGAACGAAGGCCTTCAGGTCGTTGCCGTCACGGATACCGCCGCAGAACTCCTCGCCGTAGAGCAGGTCGCGGAAGGTGGTGGTGCCGTTGACGATCTCATAGACCCCGGGGCGTCGCACGTGACCCGACACCGCGACCATGCGGGTGCCCGGGGAGGTCTCGGTGCCGATCGCGGTGTACGCCTCAGGCCCGTTCGCGGCGATGAACGGCAGGTTGGAGAGCGTCTCCACGTTGTTCACGATCGTTGGCTTGCCGTAGAGACCGATGGCCGCTGGGAAGAACGGCGGCTTCAACCGTGGCATGCCGCGGTTGCCCTCGAGTGACTCGATGAGTGCGGTCTCCTCGCCCACGACGTAGGCGCCGGCACCCCAGTGCAGAACGATGTCGACACCGAAACCCGAGCCGAGGATGTCGCGCCCGATGTAGCCGGCGGCATACGCCTCATTGAGGGCCGTCGCCACGCGCTCTTGGGCGAGCGCCATCTCGCCGCGGATGTAGAGGAAGCACCGCGACAGCCCGGCTGCGTAGCAAGCGATGAGGCAGCCCTCGATCAGCTGATGCGGGTCGCGCTCCATCAGCAAACGGTCTTTGTACGTACCGGGCTCCGACTCGTCACCGTTCACGACGAGGTATCGCGGGAACACTCCCTCGGGGGTGAGCCCCCACTTGACTCCAGCGGGGAAGCCGGCACCACCACGCCCGAGCAGCGTGGAACCGCGAACCTGCTCATGCACCTCGCTCGGCGATTTAGCGAGCGCGGCGCGCAGCCCCTCGTAGCCGCCCGTCGCGAGATATCGCTCAAGGGTGTGGGAGTCCTCGTGAGCGAACCGTGACGTGACGATCTTCGGGCGGTCACCAGCGACAAAGCCCGGCGCCCAGGGGTAGGTCTCGACGGTCATGACGCTCCCTCAACGCTCACCGGAACCCAACTCGGGGGTGAGGTGTCCTCGTCAGGGTCGACAGCGCCGACCGCTCGGTCAGCGGGAATGTGCTGGCGAACCGTGGCCAGCGTGCCGTGCGGCGGGATCTCATCGGCGAGCGCGCCCGACCGCAGCTCGCTGATCAACTCGCGCACCCCGTCAGGGGTGACACGGAAGCGGTAGCGGTAGTTGACCTGCAAGCAGGGCGCCTCGGTGCAGGCCGCCTGGCACTCCGCGCGGTGCAAGGTGATGAGCCCATCGGAGGTGGTGCCGCCGGCGCGGATACCGAGTTCCTCCTCGGCGGCATGGAGCAGGTCACCCGCCCCCATCAACGCGCATGACATGGTGCCGCAGATGTTCAGCAGGTAACGCCCGATCGGCTCGAAGTGGAACATCTCGTAGAAGGTGCCGGTACCGCGCACTTCGGCCGGCGTCACGCCGACGAGTTCGGCGATCTCGCGCATCGCCTCCTCGGAAATCCAGCCCTCCTGCTCTTGAGCGAGATGAAGGAGTGGGATCAGCGCCGACTTCGGCCGTGGGTACCGGCCGATGATCTCGCGGGCGAGGGTGAGGTTCTCCGGGGTGAAGCGACTCATCGGTCGACCTCCCCGAGCACCGGGTCGACACTTGAGATGACGGCGACGGCGTCGGCCACCAGACCTCCTCGCATCATGTGCGGAAGACACTGGATGTTCACGAACGAGGGGGCGCGCATGTGCATCCGGTACGGGGTCGGCGATCCATCGCTCGCGATGTAGCAGCCGATCTCCCCGCGGGGGCTCTCGATGCCGACGTACACCTCGCCCTCGGGAACGCGGAACCCCTCGGTGAAGATCTTGAAGTGATGGATCAGCGCCTCCATCGACTCGTCGATCCGAGCGCGGGGCGGTGGGGTGATCTTCTTATCTTGGATGCGGTAGTCGCCCGAGGGCATCCGGTCGAGGATCTGGCGCACGATGCGCATCGACTCGCGAATCTCATTGAGCCGGATCGCGTAGCGGTCGAAGGCGTCGCCATAGGTGCCGACCACCACATCGAAGTCGACCTCGTCGTAGTGGAGGTACGGCATATCGCGCCGCAGATCCCACTCGACGCCGGTGGAGCGGAGGATCGGGCCGGTCGCGCCGAGCGCGAGAGCCTCTGTCGGGGTGATGACCCCGACGCCCTGGAGGCGCTCGCGCCAGATGGGCTGACCCGTCATCAAGATGTCGTACTCCTCCAGCCGCTCGGGGAGCATGTCGAGGAGGCGAAGAACATCGTCGCGCCATCCCGCCGGGAGATCGGCCGCGAGGCCCCCGGGGCGGATGAAGTTGTGGTTCATGCGCAGACCAGTGACCTTCTGGAAGAAGCGGAGCACTTCCTCGCGCTCACGCCAGCCGTAGATCATCATCGAGACGGCGCCGAGGTCCATGCCGTTCGTCGCCATGAACAGCAGGTGCGAACTCATCCGATTGAGCTCGGAGAGAAGCATGCGCATCCAAACGGCCCGCTCAGGGATGTCGCCGTCGATGCCGAGGAGCTTCTCGGTGGCGAGGGAGAACACGAGCTCGTTATTGAGCGGACTGAGATAGTCCATCCGGGTCACGTTCGTGCCGCCCTGCATGAAGGTCAACTGCTCAGCGGTCTTCTCCATGCCCGTGTGCAAGTAGCCGATGATCGGCTTGCACCGCAGCACGGTCTCGCCCTGGAGCTCCAGCATGAGACGAAGTACCCCGTGGGTCGACGGATGCTGGGGGCCCATGTTGATGACCATCGTCTGGTCGTCCTCGGGATCCTCGGGGAGATCGCCGAGGGCACTGGCCTCGGCCTCACTCATGCGGAGAACCGCGCCGACCTCGCGGAAGAGCTCGCGGGCGCTCAGCTCGGACCGCGGGCGCATCTCCTGCGCGCCTTCGTTCGCGATCATCGTCACGACGGCGCCCCCTTGAACTGCACCGGGATCGATCCGGTCTCGTAGTCCTTGCGCAGCGGGTGCCCGATCCAGTCCTCCGGCATCAAGATGCGCGACGGATCAGGGTGGTCGCTGAACGCGATCCCGAACATGTCGTACACCTCTCGCTCCATCGCCTCGGTGCCCGGGTGAAGGTCGAACAGGCTTGGCACGACCGCCTCCGACTCGGGCACCTGCACCCGCACCCGCAGCCGACGACGAGCCGAGATATCGAGCAGATTGACGACGACCTCGAAACGCTCGGCGGTGACGCCAGCGGGAAGGTCGCGTTCCGTGAACTTCGAGTAATCGACCGCGGTGAGGTCGACGCACATGGCGAAGCCCTCATCGGTGAGAAGCCGCATCACCTCGAGATACCGGTCGCACGGGACGAACAGCACCTGTTGTCCACGCGACTCGACAAGCGGGCATCCGTGAAGCAGGGCCTGCTCGTCCTCGGGCATTTCGGTCCCGTCGGTCGTTACCTCGGCACCCATGTCAGCTACTTCCGAGGAGAACGGGAACGGAGGTGGCGGGAATCTCCTCGACGTGGACGTCGGCGCCTGCTCCGGTCACCTCACGGCGGCGCATGATCTCGCCACTCTCGATGAGCCCATGCAAGGTCTCGATCGCGTGGATCAGCGTCTCCGGGGTGGGAGGGCATCCCGGGGCGTACACGTCAACCGGGACGATCTGATCGACCCCTTGAACGATCGCATAGTTGTTGAACATGCCTCCGCTCGAAGCGCACACGCCCATCGAGATGACCCACTTCGGCTCCATCATCTGGTCGTACACCTGACGGAGCACCGGGGCCATTTTCTGACTCACACGACCGGCGACAATCATGATGTCGGCCTGACGCGGGGAGGCGCGGAACACCTCCATGCCGAAGCGGGAGATGTCGTAGTGCGCGGCCCCGGTCGCCATCATCTCGATAGCGCAGCATGCGAGCCCGAACGAGGCCGGCCACGAGGAACGCGAACGCGCCCACTTCACCAGATCTTCGATACGACCGGTAATGACATTGTGCGACAGGCCTCCAAGGCCGTCGGACAAGACGTCTCCCACCACTCCCATAACGATCGGCCGACTATGCGGCCGCCTCCGATCCATCGTTCGTCGGGGTACGACCCTCGAGGCCGACCCGACGGATCGTCGAGGAGGAGTCGCGTCCGGCCGAGACCATTCGCGCGTCGACACTCAGGTCGCGGTAGCGCTGGAGGGGGCCCCAGTCGAGACCACCCTTGGCCACCTCGTAGACGAAGGTGAGGAAGAACACCAGAGAGAAACCGAGGATCGCCCAGAAGCCGAAGGCGCCGAGAGCACCGCGCTCCACTGCGTAGGGGTAGAGGAAGATGATCTCGATGTCGAACATAATGAAGAGCATCGCGACGATGTAGAAGCTGACCGGAAACCGCTCAGGCGGTTCACGGCTCGGCACGATTCCGCATTCGTAGGGTGCTTCCTTGGCCACCGACGGACGGCGCGGCGCCAGTAGTCGAGATGCCACGAAGCTCAACGCTCCAAAGAGCGTCGCCAAGATCAGAAGAACGACGATGGGGAGGTACTGGGACATCGTCGAGGTCACGCCGACGTGGCGATCGCCTTCCGTTCGAGGTTCTCAGCCACGAACCGATCTCGTCGGTGGAGCATCCAGCAAAGCGCGAGGAACACGATGGTCGAGCCGATCGTGATGAGCGCCGCCGGCTCTCGGCGAGACCCGAGATCGCGGATCATGTAGACGTACTGACGCTCACGGCTCGTGTCGATCTCCGGAGCGGTGGGCGCGCGACCCGGCTCATCTCTGAGCGGAATATACGGAGCTACCTCAACCACCGTGTAGTACGGCCTGTGGAAGAACGCGATCTGGTCGAGCGCGTCGAGGCCGAAGATCTTCGGATACGCCTCACCGCCGATCTCGTAGACGTGGGTGACGTCGAACTCACCGGGGGCGAAGGCGCCCTCTTCCTCGAGGAAGACGGTCGCCGACGACTCCGCCTGGCCGAAGGCCGGATCGGTCTCGGCCACCACCGTCCAGCCCTCGTCGACGAACTGATCGACGATGCCGTCGGCCAAAACGTCGAGCGGCGCGTCGGCGGAAATCGCGAGCCGCTGCTCGAAGACACCGGCCTGGAAGAGGCCATCGGGGTCTTGAATCACGGTGCGTCCGGGCACCTGCTGCCAAGACGGATCCTCACCCTTCAGACCAATGCCATAGATCCACCAAATGGCCCCCATCAGCGCCATCCATCCGGCGAGACCGGTGAGGGCGACGAGGAAACCGAGTCGAGCACCGAGGTTGGTGCCGAGGATGAGATACACCGATCCCATGAAGGCGATGAGACCGAGGACGACCGTGAGAAGACCACGGAGCTCGGGTTCCCAGCCGACTGCGAGCAGCATCGAGACCATCACAGCCCCCGCACGTATTCGACGACGGCGGTGAGCTGCTCATCGGTGAGCATGGAGCCGAAGCCAGGCATCCGGCCGCTCCCCTGACCCTGAACTCCGTACTTCGCGCCGTAAACCGAGCCGTTTCGGATGAAGTCGATCATGTCGTCCTCGTTCGGGAACACAGTGTTCGCCTTGCCCCCGGTGAGGTTCCATCCGAAACCACCCTGACCGGTTACGCCGGGGTCACCCCAGCTCCAACCGGGGGTGTGGCAGCGGGCGCAGCTGTAGGCGCCGCTACCGAGGTCGAGGTTGAAGAGCGCCTCACCGTAGGAGGCATAAGTGCCATCGGCAACGAGTTGATTAGCGCGCGTTTCGATGTCGCCCTGCATGTCAGAGGGGAGATGTCCCGACGGGCAACTCCGAGCGTCGTCCTCACCGGGTCCGCAGTCCTCCCGCTCGACCTGGATNGACCAGAGGTAGGAGATCAGGGTGTCGATCTGCTGATCGTTCATAGGACCTCCGCCCTCGAGGCCCCAGGGGCTCATGGGTGAGAACGGACGGCCATACACGAGGATGAAGCGCACCTCGTCCTCGTCGAATCGGTAGAAGATCGTGTCGAGGGCGGGAGCCTTCCAGTTGACGGCCTCGACCTCACCGGTCTTCGCATCGGTGATGTTCCAGGCAGCCTCGCCGCCGCCACCGGCGTAGCCGCCGTGGCAACCGGCGCAGTTGAAACCACCCTCGGCGGTCGGCGCGAAGAGTCGGCGACCCCACTCGGTGAAGATCTCCTCTTTCGCCTCGACCGCTCCGGCCTGCCGGCCGGGCTCGAGCACCCAGTAGACGGGCAGGCCGATCACGACCACGACGAGGAGGAGCACTCCGAGCAACTGGACCCGCTCGAGGCGACTGCCCTCGAGGGTCTCGTCGTCGTAATACTCCTTGCGGTTCGGCGCGAGTTCGATCTCCGAGCCGAGTTCAGCGCGCGACTGGCGGATGTTGAGGACCGCGTAGACGATGAAGCCCGTCGTAATGACGAGGAGCAGCAGCCAAGCGATATTGGTGGTGGTCAGAGCCAGCATCAGTGGTCACTCGCTCCCACGCAGTGAGGGCCCTCGGCCTCCTGACCGGTGGTGTTCACACCGATCGGGACACCCTGGACGATCGTGCCGGTGTCGACGAACACCTCTCCCGACGCCGAGAACTCGAGGGGGAAGTGGTCGAGGCCTCGAGGAGCCGGACCGCCCTTCTTCTCGCCGACGCGGTTGTACATCGAGCCGTGACAGCCGCACTCGAACCACTGGCTGGAGGAGCACTCGGGCACGCGGCAGCCGAGATGCGGGCACTTCTGGTACGAGGCGATCAGGCCGCGCTGCAGGCCCGGCATGAGGGCCTCCTTGTAAATGCCCTCCGCCTTTGGAACCACGTCGACCGGATACTCAGTGATCCAAGCGCGCGCCTCGGGGGCGTAGAAGAATCCTCGACCCGAACGGATACCACTCACGACATCGTCATAACGGCCGATCGACACCTTCCCACCGAAGCCACCGGTCTTGGTCGGCCAGAGGAAGGCGACGAAGGACGCGGCCGCGAAGGCGCCGATACCGGCGGACATCAACGAGATGGTGGCCCGGTTGAAGAACTGGCGGCGGCTGACGCCGATCGCTTCAGGATCGGCCGGCACGAAGGGCACCGGGGCTCGGTCCTCGGCGACCGCGACCGAAGTTCCGGCACGAGCGGCGACCCCCTCGGCTTCAACCGAGGCCGCGGTCGGACCGCTCTCAGCGGTCTGGCGCGCCTTTCGTGCGGCCCGGTCGCGAGCGACCGTCTCATCGCTGAGGGCACCCGCCCCTCGCACATCAGAGCGACGGGCAAGGGAAGCGAACGCGGCGCCGCCGAGAACGACGACGGCGACCACCGCGATGATGATGACTGAGGTTGCGCTCATTGTGTTTCCCTCCTCGACCTCAGAGCTCGAAGAACAATCCGTCACGCCACGGCAGCGTGAAGTTGAATCCAGGGCCCCGGAAGAACGAGCCGATCATGACGAGCACCGCCCAGAACATGAGGTGCACGGTCATAAGGGAGGTCGCGAACTTGCGATCCTCCGGCTTGTTCGACGGGTTCTTGTCGATGTACGGAGCGAAGATCAACATGATGATGCCGACACCGGGAATGGTCACTCCAGCGACCATCGGGTGGAACATCGTCAGCAACTCCTGAAGACCGAGGAAGTACCACGGGGCCTTTGACGGGTTCGGCGTCTGGTTGTTGTTCGCCAACTGGAGCAACGGCGCGTTCACCCAGATTGAGAACAGGAACGTGAAGACCAGACACGCGAGCGAGGCGACGAACTCGGCGGCGAGCAGGTGCGGCCAAGTGTGGACTTTGTCGACCGGCTGGGCCTTGACCTCTTGGATCGAGCCCGACTTCACCACGGTGAGAAGGCGCTGCGTGTGACCACCGGGGCCGGCGCCGACCGGCACACCGCCGCCAGCCGCCGGAGTGGCGACAGCCGCCGCCACCTTGTCGGCGACAGCGACGCCGCCGCCTGACTCCTCC
>JGI11705J14877_10000833_pt1 | contig 18542 bp, 16 predicted proteins | sample Etolaghawater15m_FD_14877 | JGI IMG/M metagenome (IMG submission 14877)
GGTGTCGGTAAAGAACCTGAATCAATAGTGTTTTTATTTGAATAAAAGAGTTGTGAATATCTTGAAAGTTTTTTAAGTGTGAGTTGTTTTTGTTTGGCGCCAAGCTCTGCTCTTAAGGCTTCACTGCTTTTGTATTTAAAAGGATTTAGTCTTTTGGTTGATGCATTCGCCTTGTTTATCCCTGCATCTTTATCTGTGGTTTCTCCAGAGTTTTCAGCAATCTCTATCTGATTTTCAGCAATCTCTGACTTTGTTTGTGTAGCTAGAGCATCCCCCGTCTCCGCATTGATTGCATTTTTCACATCAGCTTCTGATATGCCTCTCTCCGCCATCATCGCTTTTGCCTGTGGAGACTCCAACAATGCAGGGTTTGCTGACACAGCAGCTTTCACTTGAGCCACTGATGGTTCAGCATAAAGTGAAAAAGTAAAAATCATAAACGTTACTAACAAACGATAAAACATATAATTCCTTTTTGAATTTTTTGTAATTTTACTTTAAAATTAGTTATATAGCCCTGAATGAGTAGTAACAACACGCTAATATACATATAGAAAATATTTTTACCCTTTTATTTACAATTCAACACGCCTAAGATAAACTATCTCTTAGACTTATTAAAGGAATGAAAACATCATAAAAATCAACACTCCCGAAGCACTTATGCGTAGTCGTTATGATGCTTTTGCCCGCGAAGATTGGAACTATATTGCTGAAACTTCTCTTCACCAAAGTGTGGAAGAACTCTCTGCTTCACCTTCACTCACATGGCTCAGACTAGAGGTCTTGCAGGCCTATGAAAATATCGTAGAATTTAAAGCCTACTACAAACTTCACCAAGGCATTGAAGTGCTTCACGAAAAAAGCACTTTTATCAAAGTGGATGACACTTGGAAATATGAAGGCGGTGAACTCTATCCTTCAAAAATACTCAGCAATGAACCTTGCCCTTGCGGCAGTGCTAAAAAATATAAAAAATGTTGTAAATAAGTTATACTGCTATATGTCTTTATATAAAAAAATCTTTGGGTACTCTTTAATTCTATTTTCTTTAGTATTTATTATTTTAATTGGTATGCCTCAACTTTACCAAGGTGATTCTGCGGGAAGATTTGAAAAAGAGACGAGGCTTGATTTAGATTTTTTAAATAAAGAAGATGCCAAAGTTGTTTTACTTTATTTTGGTTATGTTGGATGCGAAAATATATGTACTCCTTCTATGAGTGAGATTAATGAAATCTCTACAAAAGTAGCCAATAAAAATATTGAAGTTTATTTTGTAAACCTTTTAGATTCTCAAGAACAAGACTTGCCTGATATTTTCGCAAAACACTTTAACAAAAACTTTCATGGCATATATCTCAACAAACTTGAACTCAAAGAGCTTTCAAATCAGATGAAAATTGCATACACAAAATCTGTTACAAATGAATTCGATATAAACCATGCAGGTCATCTTTATCTTTTAATAAAAGACAATGAATCCTATCTTCAAAAATATATATACACAACAAGACCTTTTAACATAGATAGAATAGTAGAAGATATTCAGCACATTTTAAAGTAAATAACTCTACCATCTACATGATTAAAAATAATATCGAAGGCTTAGAATATGCTAAGAGTTTTTCCTCAATTTGATCCCAATCTTCCAGCGCAAACAAAAGAAGCACTACATAATGATTTTATAAATACAGATAAAATAATGCTTATAATCTCTGTACTGGCTTTTCTTAGCGCTTCACTTATAAGTTCTTATACTTACAATACTTATATACTTGGAATTGTAGGAGGTGGAATAACTTTAGCTATAGCACTTATTGCCTACTTTGTTTTTAAAGGTACTATAATTTCTCGTATCCTTTTTGGTGTGGTTTTTATGATTTTTCCATCTATTATAGTACAGCAACAGCTTGGTCTTATTGAGATGCACTTTTTATATTTTTGTATGCTTGCTTTTTTAGCAATGTATAAAGATATTACTCCCCTACTCGCTGCTGCTGTTGCTGGTGTTATTTACCATGTACTTTTTACATATTTACAATTGAATGGTGCTCAGTTTATGGGAGGGCCTGTGCTTTTTTATAGTGGTGCATGTAACTGGGGGATAACTGCCTTACATATACTTTTAGTTGTTGTTGAGTTAATCGGTTTATTTGTTCTTGTTATAAGTAATACGAAAGAATTCTTATCTAACAAAAAACTAGAATCTGAATCCCTTGCAAACCTTAAAAAATTAGAAAATGAAGCACTGAAAAATACAGATATCATAAACGAGACAATTGCTGTTGCACAAAATATACAACATGGATTTCTTAACCAAAGAATCCAAGGATCAACGAGTGATCAAGATATTAATAACTTAAAAAATGTGATCAATGAAATGCTAGATTCACTTGAAAAAGAGATAGGTCAAGATATAAATAAAATCACTTCAAATTTATCCGAGTTTATCAATATGAACTTTACAAACACTATCGATAACGCAAGTGGAAAAATTGAAACTATAGTAAATCAACTTGGTATTGATATATCTAAAATGTTAAAAGCAAGCTCAGAACAAGCTAAGTCATTAAAAGTAAGTTCCGATAGTCTTATAGCACATGTTGATCAACTTAGCCACACTTCAAAAAAACAAGCAGACAATTTAAATGACACTTCTCAATCAATAAATACAATTTCTGTCAACATCGAAGAAACAATGGAAAGATCACATCAAGTAAACTCGCAGTCTGAAGATATTAAAAGTGTCATCCAAGTTATAAAAGACATTGCAGAACAAACTAACTTACTTGCTTTAAATGCAGCCATTGAAGCAGCAAGAGCTGGTGAACATGGTCGTGGCTTTGCTGTTGTTGCTGATGAAGTACGTAAACTTGCAGAGAGAACGCAAAAATCTCTTGCAGAAATTAATGTAAGTGTAAACACACTCATTCAATCCATTAACGACATTAACGGTAATATACAAGAACAATCAACAAGTACAAGTGCTATGAATGCTTCTATTAATGATCTTGATTCTATTTCACATGAAAATATACAGATAGCACACAATGTTTCTAATGTAGCAAAAGAACTTTCTTTGATATCAAATAGAGTTGTAAAAGATTTAGAACATAAAAAATTTGAGTAACTAGAGGGCTTTTAAAAACATAAAACTTTTTTTCTCAAAGCCATACGATTTATAAAATCTATGGGCTTCTTCTCTAACAAACCCAGAACTTAGAACTATATTTTCACACATTCCTACTTTTGCAAAATCCACTAGATATTCCAACATCATTTTCCCGTATCCTTGTGAACGATACTTTGCATCAGTGACTAGCTCAAATACAAATAAATGTCTCTTATGATATAAGTTAGTTTGAATTGCAAGACCTGCATATGTTATAAGTTCTTCACCGTCCATAATACCTATCATTTTATAATCCATATGTTTCATATCATAAATTAAGTCTTCAAACTCTTCATAAGAGAGTCCTGATCTTAGTTGCTTAAGTACATCATAAACAGTGTACAGTTCTTTTAAATCTAGTTCTCTAATTTGCATTCTTTTCCTTCTTTTAATGAGTGTATTTTATACTAAATTTGTTACAATCATACATATAAATATTTTTAAAGGTTTTCTATGGAAAAAAAACACTATTATAATGTTGTAATTGTTGGAGGTGGTATCTCTGGTACTGCTCTTTTATATACTCTCGCTAAATATACAGATATTAAAGATATTGCACTTTTTGAGAAATATGATGATTTAGCTACTCTCAATTCAAGCCCTAAAGGCAACTCTCAGACACTTCATTGTGGAGATATAGAAACAAACTACACTTTAGAAAAAGCAAAAATTACAAATACAACGGCAACAATGGTTGAAAACTATGGAAAACTTTATGGTTACGAAAACAAGCATATGTTTCAAATTCCAAAAATGGCTCTTGGTGTTGGAGATGAAGAAGTTGCATTTATAAAAAAAAGATATGAAGAGTTTAAAGAAGAGTTTCCATATATGGAATACTGGGACAAAGCTAAATTAGCTGAAATAGAACCAGCACTTCTTAAAGGACGTGATGAAAACATAGATATCGCAGCTATGGGAACAAATAAAAGATGGTCTGCAGTAAATTTTGGTGCGATTGCTAAGACTTTTGTAGAAAACGCTAAAAAAGAAAAACCTGGTATAGATATTCACCTCTCTAAAGAAGTTCAAAAGATTGAAAAGCTTGGTGATAAATTTGAATTAACCGTAGAAGGTAAACACTTTTATGCTGATTATGTTGTTGTAAATGCCGGAGCACATTCACTTTTACTAGCACATAGAATGGGTCATGGACTTGACTTTTCTTGCTTACCTGTAGGTGGAAGCTTTTACTATTCAAAAATAGAATCACTTAAATCAAAAGTCTATACTATACAAAACCCTAAACTTCCATTTGCTGCAATCCATGGTGATCCAGATATAGTAAAAGGAAATATCATACGTTTTGGGCCAACAGCAATTGTACTTCCAAAGCTAGAACGTTATCATCATGCGCACTTTTTGGATTTTCTTGACACACTTGCACCTTCAGCAGAAGTTTTAGAAGTATTTTATGACTTAATGCATGATGCTGACATTAGAGATTATGCACTGAAAAACTTTCTTTATGAAGTACCTGGGATTAGAAAAAAACTTTTTGCAAAAGAAGTTCAAAAAATCGTACCTTCTATGACAGCAGATGACATAGAGTTTGCAGATGGGGTTGGCGGTCTTCGTCCTCAGGTTATAGATAAAAAAACTAAAAAACTCTTTTTAGGTGAAGCAAAGATAGAAACAGGTGAAGGAATTGTGTTTAATATGACTCCATCACCAGGAGCTACAAGTTGTTTAGGAAATGCTTTTACTGATACAGAATTAATATGTAAACATCTAGGTGCCACTTTTAACGTAAAAAAATTCAATAAGGAATTAGTTAGCTAAAAACGTGATAAAAATTTAAGTTTTCTATGTTAGTATTATTAAATAAAATAATGAGTGTGAGGGTGTTGGCATGAATTTTAAAAGTATTAAAATTAGAATGGGCTTGTTGATTGTTACTGCAATGATAGTTTTAGGATTTGGAGTTGCATTTTGGGCTGCAAAGAGTGCAAAAGATGAGATACTAAATACCAGAATGGAACAAATGAGTTCCATTAAAATTTCTAAAATGCAGCATTTGAAAGACTACTTTAAACAAATTCAAGGCATCATGGAAGCTAAAACTTCTACAAACAAAAGTTCACGACTTTTATGGGCACTAGATGAAGGTTTTGAAGGCTTTGAAGATTTAGATATTGACCTTAATGAAGCTAAAACTGCATTACTAAAGTACTATGAAAAAGAATATCTTCCACTTGTGGATTATTCTATACCAAACTCACCTTCAAAAAGAGCCTTAGAAGAGTATCTTCCGACTACAACTGCTGGTATAATCGCTCAATACCTATATATCTCACAAAACCCAGAAAAATTCAACGAAAAACATAAATTTATATCTAATACAAAATATAAAGACTCTTATTCTGACACTCACTTACAAGAACACTTAAGTCTTATAACAATGCTGGAAAAATTTGGAAAAGAAGATGTATATATTACAAACACCGATGGTACAATTATTTACAGTATTTATAAAAATTGTGACTTTGGTACGAATCTTCAAAATGGTCCATATAAAGACAGTGGACTTGGAAGAGTTTTTAGAAAAACTAAAGAACTTCAACCTGGTGAAGTAGCTGTTGAGGACATCTCAAACTATGAACCTAGCCTGAACAAAAAAGTAGCTTTTATGGCTATGCCTATTTACTTTAAAAAAGATTATGAAGGTTCTATTATCTTTCAGTTTCCTTTAGAAAAAGTAGATGAAATTATGAACTTTAATAATGAGTACGACAAAGTTGGCCTTGGAAAAACGGGTGAAGCCTACCTCGTTGGTTCAGATTCTATCATGAGAAGTAATTCAAGGTTTCATGAAGATATACAAAATGTAAATGTGCAACATAATCACACAACAGCAGGATATTTTAAAGCAGACACATATGCTACACGAGCTGCATTAGATTTAAAAGATGAGACCTCTGTTGCTATTGACTATGCTGGAAATGAAGTTATTACATCGTATGCTCCATTAGAAATATATGGTGAAAAATGGGGAATAGTTATTAAAATTGATACGGATGAAGCTTTATTGGGAGCAAGTGAAAAATTTATCGTTACAATTATTGGAACGATTATATTAATTATATTAATAGTTATAGTTTCTTTATTCTCAATTCAAAAGCTTATTATGTCTAAACTTGAAACACTAGAAGATACGACCTATGATTTAGCCAAAGGAGATGGTGATCTTACTGCGAAAATTATTGTTCCTAAAGGTGATGAGATTTCAGTTATCGCTGAAAATATTAACGAGTTTATAGAAAAAGTTCGTATTACAGTCTCTAAGGCTACAAGTACTTCTTCAGAAAACCTTACAATAGCTAAAACAATGCTAGAATCTTCTCAAGTGATGCAATCAAAAGCAGATAAAGAACGTTCTATCGTCCACGCTGTGTGTGATGAAGGAAGAGAAGTACAAGATGTACTTAGCTCTTCTATAGAACAAGCTAAAGAAACCAAAGAAAATATCAACAATACAGGCGAAACACTTAAAAATGTAAATACACAAATCATTAACTTAGCAAATGAAATAGAAAAAAGCTCTCAAGATGAATTAGAACTTTCACATAAGCTAGAGCAATTAAGCCATGATGCTTCGCAAGTAAAAGATGTTTTAAATGTTATATCTGATATTGCTGATCAAACAAATCTTCTTGCACTTAATGCTGCAATCGAAGCTGCTCGTGCGGGTGAACATGGTCGTGGCTTTGCAGTTGTTGCTGATGAAGTGCGTAAACTTGCAGAACGTACACAAAAATCACTTGCAGAGATCAATAGCACTATTAGTGTCATTGTACAATCAATCAATGATGCAAGCGAACATATGTCAAGAAATGCTACAACTATTGAAAGTCTCTCTCAAAATGCCAACCAAACTGAAAGCGATATCAACAATAGTGTCTCAGCGATTGAACTCTCAATTTCTCAAGTAGATGAAACAGTTGATGGCTACATAAAGAACTCAAAAACCATAGAATCAATGGTAAGCAAAGTCTCAAATATAGAGCATATCACAAGCGAAAATAAAGAGACAATTGCTAGTATTTCACAAGCTTCATCGAAGCTAACTGGTATGTCAACTGAGCTCAACAATCTACTAATGGGATACAAAACAGAAAAAAGATCACATCCTAGAGACTAGTAAAAAGTCCATATAATTACCCTTTAAACAACTCTTAGATATAATCCAAAAAAATTAATCTAAGAGAATAATTCATGCTAACAGTACAAAACTTAATAATGAGATATGGAAATAGAGTTCTATTTCAAGATATCAACCTCAAACTAGATCGCCACAAACGCTATGGACTTATCGGTGCAAATGGTGCTGGTAAAACAACTTTCTTAAAAATTCTCAGTGGTGAAATCACTGAATATGATGGTGAAGTCATCATCCCCAAAGCTAATAAAGTTGGTGTATTAGGCCAAAATCAATACGCTTTTGAAGACTTTACAATTAGCGATGCAGTACTTTTTGGGAATAGACGTCTTTACGATGCTATCAAAGAAAAAGAAGATCTTTATGCAAATGGAGACTTCGAAGACGATGCAGTAAATAACCGACTAGCTGATCTTGAAGTTATTTGTGTTGAAGAAGATCCAACTTATGAGTATGATGTAAATATTGGTAAGATACTGGCAAACGTTGGTATACCTGTCGAAGAACACAACCAACTTATGTCTACTCTAGATTCTGCTGACAAATTTAAAGTTTTATTAGCGCAAGTTTTATATCCTAAACCTGATATTTTATTCCTAGATGAACCTACAAATAATCAAGATATTGAAACTATCTCTTGGTTAGAAAATGAATTACAACGTCATGAAGGAACTATGGTAGTAATTTCACACGACAGACACTTCCTAAATGCTGTTGTTACAAATATCTTAGATGTTGATTACCAAAAAATCCGTGAATTTACTGGTAACTACGATGACTGGTATATCGCTGCAAATGTAATGGCAAAACAGATGGAACTTGATAATGCAAAAAAAGAGAAAGAAAAAGAACAACTTGAAGCTTTCGTTCGCCGTTTCTCTGCGAATGCATCAAAAGCAAAACAAGCTACATCACGTCAAAGAAAACTTGATAAATTAGAAATCGAAGATATTAAACCATCTTCTCGCCGTGATCCAAGTATAGTTTTCAAAGCAAAACGTACTATGGGTGATGAAGCTCTAGAAATTCATAATATCTCTCATTCTTATGGAGATAATGAAGTTTTAAAAGATATTACCCTTAAATTTGAACCAGGTGAGAAAGTTGCTCTTATAGGTGGTAACGGTGTTGGAAAGACTACCCTTTTAAAAATTATTATGGAAGAGATCAAACCAAATAGTGGTGAAGTAAAATGGGGTGCTACTATTGAGAACTCTTATTTTCCACAAGATACGGCTGACATTATTGAAGGCGATGGTACTCTTTATGATTGGNTAAGAGCATTTGACCCTAAGCGTGATATAGCTGAGATTCGTAACTGTCTTGGTCGTATGCTCTTTAATGGTGAACAGCAAGAAAAAGGCGTAGTAAGCATTTCTGGTGGGGAAAAACATAGAATGATGCTTTCAAAAATGATGCTAGAGGGTGGAAACTTTTTAGTACTTGATGAACCATCAAATCACCTTGACCTTGAAGCTATCGTTGCACTCGGTGAAGGACTCTTAGAGTTTAAAGGGAATGTTATCTGTGTATCTCATGACCGTGAGCTACTTGATGCATTCGCAGGTCGTATTATTGAGCTTCGTGAAGATGGAACATATGTTGACTTTAAAGGTTCTTATGAAGAGTTTGCAGAAGCTAAAGCAAACGGTCACATTTAATGCCAAAATATAAAAAATTTTTAGGTCTTGGTATCGCTGGAAACTTTGCTTTACACCTTGAACAAGCTGGCGAACTAGAAGACTTTAAAAACATAACAACAGAAGATGAAACAGCTCCTAAGGGGATGTTTCCTTTTTATCTTCCTAGAATTACTTCAGCCAATACAATGCTCAACACTTATCCATTATCATCTACCTATATTAGACTTCCTCAAGAAGATGTGAATGTTCAAGCAGAACCTGAAGTAGCTCTTATATGTAACTTAGAGTATACAGCAGGAAAACTCTCTGCTATTGTTCCCACTTACTTTGGTGCTTATAATGATTGTTCTATTCGAGTAGCAGGTGCAAATAAAATTAGCGATAAAAAAAACTGGGGTGAAGACTCTAAAGGCTTTTCTAATACTCTTTTTAAAATTGATAAATTTCAAGATGGGGGAGTTATGGATCAGTACTCTATAGCTTCATTTTTACGCCGTAATGGTAAGATCCACACATACGGTGAAAACGTAGAACTAAATGGATATAGTTACTTCTATGAAAAACTAACCGACTGGATGTTAAATCAACTTATAACACAAGAAGATTTTGGTCCATTAGAAGAGATAGAAAAATATATACTAGCATGTGATAATCCAGAACAAGCTATCATAAGTATAGGTGCTACACGTTATACAGAGTTTGGAGAGAAAACATTTTTAAAGCCTAAAGATGAAGTGATTATCATAGTATATAACCACGATAAAATCCCTCATAATCAAATAATGACTTCCGTTAAAAAGAATTCATATAACAATCCTCTTATGAGTGTCCTCTCACAAAAGGTTATCTAAATGAAAATAGGTATTTACGAGCATTACAAAGGTTCTAAGTACCAAGTTATAGATACAGTTACACATAGTGAGACTGAAGAGCTTATGGTTTTGTATCGTACAATGTATGGTAGTAAAGATTTATGGGTGCGCCCTTACGATATGTTTTTTGAGAATATAACTGTTAACTCCAAAACACTCCCAAGATTTAAATATATAGGCGGTGAAGATGAGTAGAGGTAAAAAACTTGATTTGTTTATTGGAGCAGATATTGACGATGGATGGAAAGAAGTTCAAACTCCTCGCAAAAGTATAGTATCAGATGAAATTTTAGAACCTGCAAAACATTTCTTACATTTTAAAAAAGAAAAGAGAAGAGGAAAAACTGTTACCCTTGTCGGTCCTTTTCAAGTCCCAAAAAATGATGCTGAGGCGATACTCAAAACACTTAAAAAAAAGTTAGGATGCGGCGGAAAATACAGTGAGTCTTTTATGGAGTTTCAAGGCGAGCTAAAAGATAAGCTCAAAGAACTTCTAGTACAAGAGAATTTTCGATTTAAAAAATAGTGCTTAGTCTATTTAGCTAAGCTATTAAATCATCCTCAACGTCATTTACTACTGAAGCCTTTGCTTCACTTACATTTGAAGTAATAGTATATCTATCTCGTCCTGTCTCTTTTGCTTCATATAACATTTCATCTGCACGAGAAATCAAGATATCTTCGTTTAATGCATCATCTGCCACACAACACACAACACCTATAGATATAGTTAAAAAACTATTTACCGTAGAACCCTTATGTTCTAGCTTTTCTTCTCTTATGGCATTACCAAGCTCTCTGGCTAATTTTGCACTATTTGATTCATCTGTTTGTGTTAGTAATACTCCAAACTCTTCACCACCGAGCCTAAAAACAAAATCACTTGGACGTCTTAAAGTTTCGCTTAAGACCTTTGCAACAACTTTAAGGGCATTATCACCTTCTATATGTCCATAAGTATCATTGTATTGCTTGAAGTAATCAATATCTAACATCATGAATGTAATATGACTATGCGTACGCTTAGCACGCTTTAGTTCTCTTTCATACACAAGATTGAAATATCTCCTATTATGCATAGACGTTAAGGAATCTGTATAGGAGACATTTTCAAGTTTCTTATTTAGCTTTTTAAGCTTTTTTGTAGCTATTTCAAGACGTGTTTGATCACTCTGTATGCTTGCAAATACTGAGTATGAGATAAGAAGAACAGCCACTATAATAAGCCCTAATATAATGGCTAATTTATATACAGCACCATCATATAGCTTCAGAAACTTTTTCCTTTCATATCTAGCCATACTTACTTCATAGCTTATAAGCTTTTGCATTACACTATGAATATGAGACACATATTTTTCCAAAGAAGCAATTGAAATACTACTCATGTCTTGAGAATCCCTTGCAGCACGAAGAAGTTTAAGAAAATATCTGTTAACAACTTTAATCTCTAAAGCTACATATTCAACATATTCTAGTTCTTCATCTCTTTTGAAATGCGATTCATATGTTTGCCACAGTTGATTAATTTTATTAAGAGAATGTTCTAATTCATTTGATGTTTCGTAACTACTTATCTCTGAGCGTTTAGCTTTATATAAAGTAGATGCTAGACCATTATGATATGTTTGAAGTAATTCATTAAGCTCCGTAACAGGAACAAGAGAACCAAAATATAATGCATCAAGGTTTTTTTTCATAGAATTTATATTAATAGCACCTATAATACCTATAGAAAATAGACCAATTGTAATGAGTATAAACAAAAAAAATAATTTGCTTCTTAATTTTAGTGCTTCTATAAACTGCATACAACTCCCTTTTCATACATTGTAAATATAAAAGCATCATTCATACCATTTAGAATGTATTTATAATATTTTATGTTAAAATCAACCTAAGATAAAATAATTAGGCAGTTTGCAATGAAAAGTATACTTATTTGTGAAAAGATATATGGACAATAAATTAGAATATATCAATAAATTGAATTTTTTCAAATCACTTGATACTAAGCAATTAGATATAATATCTAGTATATCTACCATTACAAAACATTCAAAAAACTCTATTTTATATTATGAAAATGACACTCATGACAAGCTCTTTTTTCTTGTTTTTGGACTACTTAAAATTTATAAAGTTGATAAATTTGATAATGAGATATTTTTATATCATATTTACGAGAACTCCCTTATATCTGAGCTTACTACAATAGATGACAATAGTATCCACTGCTTTTCAAATGCAGAATTTTTAGAAGAAAGTGTTATTTTAGAAGTCGATTTTCTACATTTAAAGGAGAAGTTTCTTTCTAACAACATACTCAACAATGAATTTATAAATGAGATACTTTTAAAAACACATCAACTACACTGTGTTGTGAATCGTGAGCTTGTTTTTGATGCTAGTTCCAAAGTTGCATTTATGCTTAGTGATGATTTAAATATGTTTAACAGATTAAAAAGACAAGAAGTTTCTTTTATGCTCCATATACAGCCCGAGACTCTATCTCGTGTATTAAAAAAGCTAAAAAGAGCTGAGATAATAAATATAGAGAATTCAAATATTGTTATCAAAAATGAAGATGCTCTCAAAAAAATATACAGGGATGAATAAATGATACAAATTACAAATAAAATCAGTACGAAAATAAAAATTATTGGTGCCTTTTTACTTACTTTAATGCTAAGTACAATTAGTATAACAATCTACCTTAATCAACAAAATATAAAAGATGCCCTTATAATCAATATAGCTGGAAAGCAAAGGATGTTGACACAAAATATCTCAAAAAATATTTTCTATATCAACTATAATTCTAATAAAGATTTTTATGAACTAAACTCTGCAACGCAAGAATTTATTGATGGTTTAAATATACTAAAACATGGAAATACTGATAAAAAAATATCTGCAGCTCCAACCTTAAAAATTCAAAATCAGATTCTAGAAATAGATATTTTATGGAATGCATTTTATGAAGATATTCAAAACTTTAAAATTCTAACTAACTCCAATGAAACAGATAAGGATGAAAAACTTAAAGCTACCATACTCTCTATCTATAAAACTAACCCTATCTTACTAGACAATGTTGATAAACTTGTTACTATGTATACAAACTATAGTGAAAATAAAACTGAATATATAAAGATTTTTCAATACACTTCGGCTACTATTTTCTTGTTAGTATTTCTCTATTCACTTCTTCGTCTTAAAGAAATTGAATCTCACGCAGAAGAGTTTATGAAGTACTCCAAACAACTTGTTAACAATAAAAGTAATTCTAAATTACAACCAATGCAGATTGATGCGGAGAGTGAAATTGTTGAAGTAAGTGATACAATTAACTGTTTCATAAACAAGATAAANACNGCTATGGACCANTCTAATGAAGCCTTNCAACAATCACAACAAGCTTCNATAAAATTAGAAGAACTCACAGATGAGTTTGATAATATCATTGGTGAAATACAAAATAAATCTATCATATCAAAACATCTAAACAATAGTGAAGATATTGTTATAGAATCAACTGAAGAACTATTAAACTCCACAAAAAAACTTCAAAAACTAAAAGAAGAACTTCATAAACTCACTAAATCTTGTCAAGATTTACAAGTATAATAATTTCAAATATAAAAATATTCTTAATTAAAATTTCTAATTTCTTGACATAAGTCAATGACATATAGACTATAAACTAGTAGTATATTGATTGTTAATGAAGTACTTACATAGTGTTTCATATATCATCTAATTACAGGAGTAAATATGTCACTTTCAAGAAGAGAATTTCTCAAAAGTTCAGCAGCAGCATCTGCAGCAGCAGCTATGGGTATGACTATACCGGCTGATCTTCAATCTGCAGCGACTAAAGCTGAGAGTAACTGGAGATGGGACAAGGCAGCTTGTCGTTTCTGTGGTACGGGTTGTGGTATTATGATGGCCACTAAAGATGGAAAAATAGTAGCGGTAAAAGGTGATCCAGCAGCGCCTGTTAATCGTGGACTAAACTGTATTAAGGGTTACTTTAATGCAAAAATTATGTATGGTGCAGACAGACTTACTCAACCTTTACTAAGAGTTGACACTGATGGAAAGTTTGATAAACATGGTAAATTTGCTCCTGTATCTTGGAAAAGAGCGTATGATGAGATGGAAATCCACATCAAAAAAGCACTTAAAGAAAAAGGTCCTGAAGGTATAGGTGTATTTGCTTCTGGACAATACACTGTAATGGAAGGGTATGCTGCACAAAAAATGATGAAAGGTGGATTTCGTTCAAACGCGATTGATCCAAATGCTCGTCACTGTATGGCATCAGCAGTTGTTGGTTTTTACCAAACTTTTGGTATTGATGAGCCATCTGGTTGCTATGATGATATTGAGCTAACTGATACTATCGTATCTTGGGGTGCGAATATGGCAGAGATGCACCCTATTCTTTGGTCACGTGTGACAGATAGAAAACTCTCAGATCCTAAGCGTGTAAAAGTTATCAATATGTCTACATATACACATAGAACTTCTGATTTAGCTGATATTGAAATTATTTTTACGCCAAATACAGACCTTGCATTATGGAATTATATTGCTAGAGAGATTGTGTATAACAATCCAGAGTCAATTGATTGGGATTTCGTTAAGAAACATATTGTATTTGCAGCTTCACCTGTTAATATCGGTTACGGTATGAGAAGAGATGATGAAAAATCTATCAAAGATGGTAAATATACTGATTTAGAAATGGAGACAGTATCTCAAGAAATGAAGCATACTGTATCAGCAGCAGAAGCACCAGCCCTTAAACCATATGGTTATAAAGAAGGCGATGTTATGGTTAATAAACCAGCTGGTCTTGCACATTGGGAAATTGATTTTGAAGAATACAAAAAATTCTTAGAACCATACACACTTGATTATGTTGCAAAAATTTCTAAAGGTAATCCAGATGAAGATATGAAAGAGTTCAAAGGAAAACTTCAAGAACTAGCAAACCTTTATATAGAAAAAGGACGCAAAGTTGTATCTTTTTGGACTATGGGTATGAACCAACATACACGAGGAACATGGGTTAATACACTTGCATATAATGTGCACTTTTTACTCAATAAACAAGCATTACCAGGTTCTGGGGCATTCTCTTTAACAGGTCAACCTTCAGCATGTGGTACAGCAAGAGAAGTTGGAACATTTTGTCACCGTTTACCTGCTGATATGATGGTAGCAAACCCTAAACATAGAAAAATTGTTGAAAACAGATGGAAAATTCCAGAGGGAACACTAAACCCAGTTGGAAATCAACATATTATGAAAATTCACCGTGATATAGAAGACGGCGATATTAAATTTGCATGGGTAAATGTTTGTAATCCATACCAAGATACAGCATCTGCTACGCATTGGATTAAGGCAGCACGTGAGATGGATAACTTCATCGTAACTTCTGATGGATATCCTGGAATTTCAGCAAAAGTATCTGACCTTATCTTACCATCAGCGATGATTTATGAGAAATGGGGTGCCTATGGAAATGCTGAACGTCGTACACAACATTGGAGACAACAAGTACTTCCTGTTGGAGATGCGATGAGCGATACTTGGCAATGGGTAGAGCTTTCTAAAAGATTTACAGTTGGCGATGTATGGGGTGCACAACCACTTCGTGGAAAAAATGAAAATGGAACTCCAAAATCACTACCAGATGTTAGAAAAGCTGCGTATGCAATGGGTTATACTGATGATACAACTATGTATGAGATTTTATTTGCAAACAAAGAGGCGAAATCTTATAAAATAGATATGAATGCATTCCCTCAAAAAGGTTTTGATAACTCTGAGTGTAATGGAGATAGTAGAAATGTTGTAGGAACAGACGGTAAGGTATTTAAGGGCTATAACTTTATGCTTCATGAATATTTATTTGAAGAATATGCAGACTTTGGTCGTGGTCATGCACATGATTTAGCTGACTTTACAACATATCATAGAGTTCGTGGTCTTAAATGGCCAGTGGTTGATGGCAAAGAGACACAATGGAGATTTAACTCTATGTATGATCCTTACGCAGCAAAAGAGACAAAAGAAACCGGTAACTCTCACGCTTTTTATGGTGGATTAGCTAAAGCTCTAACTCAAGGGGACTTACTAGGAATTAAAGATAAAAAGAAAGTAAGTCTTAAAAATAAAGCCAAAATATTTGCGCGTCCATACATGGATCCACCAGAAATGCCAGATGAAGCATATCCATTATGGATGAGTACAGGTCGTGTTCTAGAACACTGGCACTCAGGAACTATGACTATGCGTGTACCTGAGTTATACCGTGCAGTTCCAGAAGCACTTTGTTATATGCATCCAAAAGATGCTGAAAATAAAGGAATCAAACAAGGCGAGTTAGCTTGGGTTGAATCTCGTCGTGGTAAAGTAAAAGCTAGAGTTGAAACTCGTGGTAGAAATAGACCACCTCGTGGTTTAGTATTTGTACCATGGTTTGATGAAAAAGTGTTTATCAACAAAGTTTGTGCTGATTACACATGTCCACAATCTAAACAAACTGACTTTAAAAAATGTGCTGTTAAAGTATACAGAGCTTAGTAAATAGCCTTTAGTAGCCCTAGCGGCTTTAGCGTAGTATATGGGACCTTATTCCATTTACGTTCACAATAGAAGCGGAAAAATGTCTGAAATTAAAAATAACGATAGAAGAGAATTTATTCTTGATATGGCTCGAAATGTTGGATTAGCAACACTTGGCGGACTTATGTGGAGTGCTTATGTTGATGAAGTAACAGCGTCAACATTAGTCCTACGTCCTCCGGGAGCTTTAAAAGAAAAAGATTTTCTTCGTGCATGTATTAAGTGTGGATTGTGTGTTGAAGCATGTCCATACGATACTCTAATGTTAGCTGCACCAGGGGATAACAAACCTATGGGAACACCTTATTTTGTTCCTAGAGATATCCCTTGCTATATGTGTACAGATATTCCATGTGTACCAGTGTGTCCAACTGGAGCACTAGATGAATCTAGTGTTTCAAAAGACGGTGTGCTTGATATTAACACAGCAGATATGGGTGTAGCTGTTATTGATGACAATAGTTGTATAGCTTTTTGGGGAATTCAATGTGATGCATGTTACAGAGCGTGCCCTCTTTTAGGTGAAGCAATAGTTATAGAATATTCTAAGAATGAGAGAACGGGTAAACATGCATTCTTAAAACCAGTAGTAGTAAATGATGTATGTACAGGCTGTGGTATGTGTGAAAAAGCATGTGTTACAGAAAAAGCAGCAATATTTGTACTCCCACGTGAAACTGCAGAAGGTAAAGCTGGAGATTACTATATAAAAGGTTGGGATAAAAATGATGAAAAGCGTTTAGAAAATGCTACATCAAAAATAACTACAACTGATATTAGTAAAGATAGTGCTATTAACTCTTTAAATGATGGATTGGAGGATTTATACTAATGACGTACCTTTGGAATAACTACCGATACCTTATTTTAAGAAGATTTACACAGATCTCTATACTTGTTTTGTATTTTGGAGCGAATGCATGGGGTTGGAATATACTTATGGGTAACTTAAGTTCTTCTGTACTTTTTGGAATCATTCCACTAAGTGATCCTTATGCAGCCTTACAAATATTTGCAGCTGGTGCAGTTATCACTATGGATTTACTTATAGGTGCTGGAATAATCACACTGTTTTATCTTACAGTTGGTGGTCGTGCTTTTTGTTCTTGGGTTTGCCCTATAAATATTATTACAGACTTTTCAGCGTTTGTTAGACGAACTCTTGGATTTGACAGTATTCAAAAAAGACAACCAGCTACAAGAAACATTAGATATTGGGTTTTTGTTATGAGTTTGATTATTTCATTTATACTTGGAATAACAGCTTTTGAATTTATTTCACCAATATCTATGGTTCATAGAGGGCTTGTCTTTGGTTTAGGACTTGGTTGGGCAGCAATGCTTATTATATTTCTTTTTGATTTATTTGTACTGAAAAATGGTTGGTGTGGTCATATATGTCCACTTGGAGCATTCTATTCTATACTTGGAAAGTTTAGTCTTATCAAAGTGCAACACGATGCAGATAGATGTACTGGATGTATGGAATGTAAAGTTGTTTGTCCAGAGAAGCAAGTGCTTTTTATGGTAGATAAAGAAAGTTTACCTGTTTTATCAGGTGAATGTACTTCATGTGCAAGATGTATTGAAGTCTGTAATCATGAAGCACTACACTTTTCAATTAGAAATTTTAAAAATTAAAGAAGATAGGAGAACATAATGAAAACAATCGGTATATTATTAGCGAGTTTGATGGCTTTAACATTGTTTATCACAGGGTGCGTTGAAGGACCTGCGACAGAAAAAACTGAGGTAGTTAAACCAACAGTATCAGAAGAATCTTTAGGTTTAAGAAAAACTGAACTTTACGGAGAAAACACAACAATCGGTTCAAAAACAGAGTATACACATGCAGCTCCAGGAACAAGTACAAAATTCAAACGTGCATTTCAAGATGCACCCCCTATGATTCCTCATTCAGTTGAAGGGCTTATTCCAATTACAATTGACAATAATCAATGTCTTGGATGTCATATGCCTGCTATGTCAAAGTTGGTTAATTCAACGCCAATTCCAAAATCTCATTTTACAAACTTTAGACCATCTAC
>JGI11705J14877_10000834_pt1 | contig 18537 bp, 20 predicted proteins | sample Etolaghawater15m_FD_14877 | JGI IMG/M metagenome (IMG submission 14877)
GCCACATACCTTTCCCCGACGATCCTCGGCGTTCCCGTGTAGAAGGGCAAAATGATCTGCGAATTTGGACAAAATGAATTGCCAAAAACCGCGAGCTGGCAAAGTTCAACCGCGACCCTCAGAGTGAGGGTTTCGCGGCTGCGTTCGAACGGCTTTTATCGGGCGGTTTTAACCCCTCTCAAATGCCTCCTCCTGGGGTACTAGCACTCTTTGATTGTGCACCCCCATTCTCTGCAGCCTGCGCCGATACGGCGACAGTGCGGTTGGTTGTGTTGGAGCCGAGAACCTTGGCTAGGTCCTGCAGAATGGCTTTCACGGCGGCCTTGAGCTCGGCCAGGTCGCGCGCCGGGTCGATCTGCTTGGCGATCTCCTCGGGCGATAGCACCTTGGCCAAATCGACCTGGGCGTCGAGTGCGGCAAGGCGTTCTTTCTCTGCCTTGGCCTCTGCCAGGCGTCGGGCCACGGCCGGGTGATCCTGCACGGTGCGGCCGGCCAGGGCCTGGGAGATTGGAATTGAACAGAAGGTAACGAAGGCAACTAAGAGAGAGATGAGAGTGAGATGCTTCATGGTATCCTCCTAATCGTCGTATCCCTGCCCGATGGAGATCAGGCGGATGTCGTCCTTGTTGTTGTGCGTGGTCACCTTCCAGACAAGAGACGTGCTGGCGCCGGTGTAGTTTGTGCTGCCTACCCACCAGCGATAGGCCAGGCTTTCGGCATAGACCAGGCCCTCGTCGGCCAGCGGCACCTGATCCCAGGTCGACCCACCGTCGCTCGATATGAACCCTTTGATGTCGGTGTTGAGAGTGCACGTTGTGTTGGTGAGGCCCATGATCCTCAGCGAGCCGGTCGAGGGGGCGGCGTCGACGTAGTATGGCGTGCTGATGACTGTCAGGTTGCCGCCGAGGTTCCGCGTGGGGTGGTTGGTTGTACCGGTACCGGAGTTGTAGAGATACTGCACCTCTGTCTGATTGAGCGCGGTATCGTACAGCCGCCACTCGTCGAGGTAGCCGTCGGCGTGCCGGTTCTGGTAGCCGATGCCAGCGTCTTCCACCGCGCCTGCGCATAGGTTTCCTGCGCCTGCGTACTCCGAGAAATCGGCGTTGGCGATTGTGCCGGTGGCTATCAATCCGCCGTCCTTGTATGTGTAGAACGCGCCCGAGTCCTGATCGTAAACGGCCGCGAAGTGATGCCACGGATTCTCGCCGTCCACTAGCATATTGGCCGGTGAACCGACGTAGTCGCGGTTGTTGTTGGCCTCGGTGGTGAACGTGATCGTGCTGGTGTCATTGCGGAGGACCTCAAAGTAGTTGTTGTCGGCTGCGTCCCTCACGCCAATCAGCATCCCGTAGGCCGAGCCTACAGTTTGCCCGTCCATGCACTTGTACCAGGTTGAGAGTGTGATCTGCCCGCCCTGGAATACACTCGCATAGGACGCGCCCAGGCCGATGGCCACTCCATCGTTGGCGCTGCCTCCAGAGCTGCGCTCACAGTACAGCGCCGTGCCGATCTTGCCGGAAACCGATCGGTATTTCGTGTTGGTGGCAAATCCGGGGCTGTGTGCATCGTCCCGGAACCATAGGGTGCCGTCGGTTCCGCTGGTGCCGTAGTTCGTCACCGTGCTGCTGGAATTGGTCTCGTCGCACCGCAGGTAGACAACGCAGTTGGTCGAAAACTCAGCTAGGTCATAGTAGCTGTAGATGTAGTCACCGCCGCTATCGTGATACAGGTTCGTGCAGGAGCCATGGTCAAGGTAGTTGGTGTCGGCGAACTCGTAGATGATCGACCGCTTGAGCGCGTAGCGTTCGGCGTCCTGTTCCATGGCGATCCACATAGCCAGGGCGGCCAGGTCATGATCCTGCGCGGCGTTGTCGCCGGCCAGGTCCGCAATGTCCGCGTCGTTGCCGGTGAGCTGGCTTTGCAGGCTGTCGGAGGTGCTCTTGAGCGTTACGGCCTCGCCGTTTACCAGGAGGTTCGAGCCGTTGCCGCCGGCGCCGAGATCCAGGTCGCCGATCTGGAGGGTATTGCTGGAGACCACGACCTTGTCGAACTTGCCGGTCACGGCCTGCACCTTGTACCAGTTGGTGAGGGCGTTGCCGCCGCCGTCCCAATCGCCCGTTGCCGGGCCGGTGGAGCCGTCCTTTGCCCAGTACGTTCCGATTGGCGCCCAGGGGACGGATGGGGCGGCGATGACGGGGTAGACGTTGGTAAAGATGGAGTTGGTCCAGGAGTTCGTGCCGGTGTCGGTCCAGTTGGTTGTGCTGACGGCAAGCGCGAGCCACTGGGTCCAGGAGGAGCCGCCGTCGTTGGAGCGCTCGATGATATAGGTTGAGACGCCGCTGTAGGGCGGCCAGGAGATCGAGACGGCGTTCGTGCCGTTGGTTCCGCCGGTGAACGTGTAGGACCTGACGCTTGAAACAGGCAAACGGCCTTTGAGGTTGGTGGCGGAGAAACGGTACCAGTTGGTGTAGGTCGTGGAGTTGGTGTAAGTGCCGCCGGAGGTGGTGGCGATCGTGACGTTGCCGGTGTCGATCGCAGACCAGGAGCCGACGGAGACGTCGTCCATGAAGCGGGTCTTGCCATAGGTAGAACCGCCTCGACACTCATACATGCAGCTGCTGACCGCGCTGATCAGCAAGCCGGCCAGCAGCACCAAGATAACCTCTGATCTCGTCATAGCATCATACCCCCGGCGGCGTGAGCTCCTGAAGGACCTCGCCGTCTGAATTCTTGAATCTTAAACACTTCTTCCCGGTCGCGGCGTCGGCGTATTCCTCCATCCATGGCCAGGCTTCCTCTGAGTCGGGCGCGGCATCGCCGGCCTGGTTGATGTCTTCGGTGATATTGATGTCGACCTGGGTCGAGCAGCGGTTGTCGCCGCCGGCTGTCTGCAGCACGAACTCGGCAATGCCGGTGAGCTTGTAGTCGGTCTCGGACTCGACGGCGGAGATAAGGGCGGAGACGTTCAGGCTGACCTCGGCCGTGTAGATGGCGGTGAGACCGTCGCCTGTCTTGGTCCAGGTGCCCTCGAATACCAGGCGCGTGGTGTCCGGGTTCTGCTTTATGCCGAACTTCGGGGTGTAGCCGCTGGGCGCGTTGCCGATGGTGTAGACGGTGGTTGTGGGGTCGTAGGTCACGAGGTAGAGCTGAACCGTGACCAGGTCGCTCAGTATCCAGTTGAGCTCGGTGATCTTCTGGCCGGCGCTGAGCGAGCTGAGCAGCTCGCCGTTTTCATAATCCCAGTATATCTTCATGGCTCTTGCCTCATTCTCATTGGTAGTCGAAGTTCCATTTGAACAGGAATTTTGACGCCGTGACTTTGACGCCGAAGTCGAGGCCGGAAACGGTGCAGCCGTAGCCGGTGATGTTCGTGCTGTAGCCGCTGTTACCGGAGAGAGGGCACGAAATTGACTGCACGGAGAACGGGCTGGTGGTGATATGGCCGATCACGGAACCAATCCAGACGTTCGTCGTGGCCGGGCCGATGGTCTCGTAGACACCATAAGACCGGTTGGTAAAGCCGAGGGAGTCAACATCGCGAAACCCGGACGGGGAAAATATGCCGCTACCGGACCCAACGGCTGCTTTGAAATAGACATCGACACTGGCACCGACGTTGGTGGTAATGCCCCACACGGCAGGCTGGGAGCATCGGCGGGATGATGCGTACATATAGTTGGGATTGCCGCACGCGCCGTTGACACATTGGTTGGTGTCCTCCACGAATGTGACTCCCGCGCTGTAAAACTCGCCGCCGGCCGTGGAGCCCGAGTTGGTGGTGAAGTTTGTGATAGAGTTAACCCATTCGGCGGCTTCGGTGTACAGAGCTGTCGAGCAGTTGCGGAAGCAGCGGGCATCGTCGGTCGGGCCATAGTAGTCGACGTTCGTGGGCGAGGCGGTGTGCAGCGTCCACACCAGCTCGTTGATGATCTCGTCGTACCATTTCCAGGTGTAGTCGAGCACGCCGAAGCCGGAGAGGATGTTGACGTTCGTTGCCGGCAGCGTGACGACCTGGCCGTTCGTCCCGGAGATCGTGCGGCTGCCGCCCCACACGTCGATGACCGCCTGCGTAATGACACTGGTGTTCGTTGTCGTAATCGTCCAGGAGCAGTCAACCACGCGCGGGAGATTCGTGCCGGCGCCGTTGAGTTGCCGCCAGGGGGTCCACTCGAAGTAGTTCGTGGGCGCGCTCACGTAGGCGCAAAGCCCGGTGACGGTCCACATGGTGATATCGGCGGCGTTGTCCCACTGGTTGCTGACCGCCGTGCGCCGATCGACAAAGCTCGACACCCTCGGTTTGAGGAACCCCTTTGCAGCAACCAGATTCGCCCGCTCCCACCTGTACCAGCGTGGACGCGTGCCGGGATAGTTGGCCTCGGTATTGGCGCCATCGAGTGCGTACCATCTTTCCAGGCATGACAGGTACCCGTCCAGCCCGCGAATATCCTTGGTGCGCAGCGTGAGGTCCATGTTCGTATGATTAGCGGTGACCTTGTAGGGCCTGATGTTGGTAAGAAACACGTTCGTGGACCCGTTAGTCACGACGACCTCGGATACTGCCCACAGGCTGGCGGTGATCGTGTGGTCGCGGAAATGATCTTCCGATGGCCACACGTTTACTGTGTCCCAGCCTGCCCCTAGGGCGTTACATGCCAGGAACGTGCTGATTGCCAAATGTCTTAGCTTTTTCATAGATCTCGATGTTGTCCGGCAGAGAACTGCCTGGCGGGACGGTGCTTTCCCATGCGGTACCATTGGCCCGATCGCAGTAAATGTAAGGCTTGGTGGGGTCGCTGAGGAGCCCCGTGTTCGGCTGACCCGCCACCCAGAAAGTGTCACCACACCCGCAGCTCCGCAGCGGCACCTCGATGATCGGCCGCACCTTGCGGTCGGTCGCCTGCTGGCGGCCCTGCTGCACAACCGTCTTCTGAAACATGTGGGCAACGGCGTTCATGCGGGCTCCTCGAATCTCTCGGGGTCGATGCCAACCGCCACCGAGCTTGCTTTAACGCGCACGGCGGAAGGCACGGCCTCGTGGAACTGATAGCTAATCTCGATGACGACCTCGTTGCCGGTGGTGCGGATGTTGCGGCCGCCAATATCCAACCGGTCGCCAATGTTGAACGGCGGCACAAAAGGGAACGTTGCCACAACCGGTGTCTCGATGCGCGGGCTGGCCGCCATGGCCGCCTCGACGGCATCTTCGAGCTTGTCGGAAATGTCGATGTATTTCTCCGACGCGCCGACGGCCACCTTGCTCACGGCGTTGTTGTTGCCGGCAAGGTCCGGCAGCCATACGTCCTGGCGGCGCTCGGGCACAAGGTCCGGCTTGTGGATGACCTGGTAGAACGTGCGCGGCAGAAACTGCGAGCCCGTGGCGCTTTCCTCGCTGTCGGGGATCTCCAGGACAGTGCAGACGGTGAACCAGATCCCCAGCGTGGTCACGATGTTGATGCCGGTAATATCGATCTGCTCGGGCGTGTCGCCGGTGTCGGGCATAAGGTCGAGCTGGGGCTTAAGGTCAAGCGTGCAGTGTTCTGTGTCGATCCGTATGCCGCCTGTACACAGGCGGGCCTTGGCCTCGGTGCCATCGAGCGACACCCACACCAGCGGCTTGGGCAGGCGGGGGGAGTTGGCCTTGCCCGGATCTGTGTCGATATCGGCCTTCGTGAGGTAGGCATCGCCGGCCTGCGCCAGGCGCGTGACCAGGTGCGGCAGCCAGGGCTTGGGATCGCACCCAGCGGCCAGGTCGTAGCCCAGGCTGTGCTCTTCGTACTTCGTGCGGTCCACCCGCCAGCGGGCGTGATACTCCTTGTCCTTGAGATTCACCGGCGTCAGCAGCGGATCGGCGCCTTTGTTGGAGTAGGTGTGCTCCTTCACGATCGGCGCACTGAGGGCCTGAAAGGCGTCTCTAACGCGCCGGATGCTCGTGCCCCCGGTACACTCGCGCGCAAAGTAGAAGTTCGCCTCCGTGGCCTTTCGGCCGGCCTTCGGGGCAAACAGGCGCACAGTGCGCTGCGTACCGCTGCCGGGCACAACCGGCACGAACCTGCTGGCCGATCCACCGGGTGTCAGCCCCCAACTCTCGCCGGCAAGCTGCACCACCGCGTCGACCGCAGCCAGGCCGTCCATGCCCACCAGGCTCAGGTGGCTGGGGATGCGATCATAGGCGCTGCTCAGCTCGTTGGTGTCCAGCGTTGCCGCCGAGCTTGCGATGTAGTGGGTAAAGACAAACTCCAGGATGTCCTTGAGTGTCCACCAGTCGCCGGCCGCACCGGTCAGGAACGTGAGGTCCGTGTAGTGTTTGTTCGGCTTTCCATCCTTGTTAAAAACCACTTCGAACCCCACGCAGGGCCAACCCCACGAGCCAGCCGGGCTGCCCTCCGTCCCGATCCCGAGCTGCCCGATCGTGTTGGCCTGCATCTGCCACTTGTCGTCGAAGAGCCGCAGCTCCACCTCGTCGACGTTCTCGGCGATATCCATCGGCGCGTCGCCCACCACGCCACGAAACGCCACCCGCCCTCCGACGTATAGCGTAGCGGTGTCTCCCATATCCGGCTGGGCGTCCTTGGCATAGTGGCCGGGATAGCCCACCACCGCCGTGCCGATCGCCGCGCCCGCATAGCGCGAGATCGAGCGGATCACTCCCTGAACCGGCCCGGTGTTCGCAAACACTGCGCTGGACAAGTTGATCACCACCGGCAATGGCGAATAGACTTCCATCTCAGCTAACCGCTCCCACTTGTTGATACTTGATGATGTACTTCAGAATCTTCTTGCCCGTGTACGGCCCCGCAGGTTGCGTGTAGGCAAAGTGGGTCACGCGCCCCTCCACCTTCACGCAGCGGTAGGTAACGCCGACCGTGGGCGGCGTAACATCCACCACGCTGGGCGTCGAACCGTCCATGCTTTTGAGCACCACGCCGTCTGCCTGGGGAAACACCACCAGCTCGAAACGCCTGGTACAGTCGGCCTCGATGTCGGCGGCCTCGTCGTGCGTGCAGCGGCCGGTCTTGGTGATGATCACCGTGCCGTGCATCCCCGGTTCGATTACATATTTCTCGTCGATAATCGACATACATCAACTCACGTCCCGGCCGGCGCCAGCGCCGGCATCCCCGAAGTCCTTAGAATTTCGTTTTTCATCTGTTGAATGTTATCGGCCCGGATGTTCACCTGGTGAATCGTGATATCCGGCCCGCGCGTTTCGGCGCCGCGTTCGGCCACGACCCGCGCGCTCTCTCGCTGCTGCAGGAGCGCGATCAGCTCGTTGATGGAGCTTGCCACGCCCTTGCCGCCGCCCGCCTGATACTTGGTGAGTTCGCCCAGCACCGCCCCGGCCAGATCCGCGCCGGGTGTCTCCACGCCGGTCACGTTCCAGCGGCCGTAATTATCGCCCACCGCCGCCGTGCCCGAACGCGCCAGCTTGCGCTGCCGGTATCGCTTGCCCGTGTTATCGACCTCGCCCTCCATCGTCACCACTTCAAAGCCTGCCAGGATGCGCTCCAGCTTCTTATCCATCCCGCCGGCTCGCAGCCCCGCCAGGCGCTGATCGAAGCCCGGCCCCTGGTACCCTGCCGCCTTCTGAATACCTGCGAGGGCCTCGGCCATGATCGTGGCGGCCTGCTCGGCAATGGCGGTCGAGCCCGTGGTGATGCCCGCGAGGGCATCTTCTATTCCTCTCGTGAATAATGAACCACGACCTTGAACGGCGATTGCGACTTCCTGTTCTAGCGTCAGCTTTCGCTGATAGAACTCTTCCGGGTTTGTCCCTAAACGGGTGAACAGCTCGTTCTTCTCCTTGTTGTTCATCTTCCCGAGAGCGGTGTCAGCCATCTTGAACCGCGTCCATCCCATAAAGGGCAACTGCAGAATGTCCTCGATGAATGCTGCCGACATTATTTTTGCCAGCCCAACAAACACGCCGCCCATACTCTTGAGATATCCCACAAGCGACGTGGCCAGGATCTCCGCGCCGGAGGTCATCACTTTTGCCATCGCGTCCGCCCAGGCGCCGGCGTCCTGGTTAACCAGGCTGTCCATCACCGCCCGGCCGTGCTCGAACACTGCGCGCGCAAACGTAAAGGCTTCTTCGATCTTGCCGGCCACCTGCTCGCCCAGCTCGCGCAGGCGCCCCGAGTCGATCAGCTCACTCAGGCGGCCGTTGATGTCGTCCACAAAGCGCTTGGCAACCGGCATCAGCCCTTCGCCAAACTGCCCCAGCCCCAGCTTGATGTTGCCCCTGAGCGTCGAGATCAGCCCGGCCCAGGCGCGGGCAAAGCGGGTCATGCCCCCGCCATACTTCACTTCGAAGATCGAGATCAGCGCCTCGCGGGCTTCGCCGATGCCCTGGGCGGTGATCTTCTTGACCTGCTGCATCTTGTTGCGGAAGGTGAACTCGAAGTTCCCCGCCTCGCGCTTGGCCTCAATGCCGATGCGTCTGAGCGGTTCGGCCTCTAGCGCCGCCATAACGCTGACGAGGTCCGCCAGCGGTCGCTGGGTAATGCTGGCGGCGTCTCCCAGCGCCCGGAGTGCGCGCTTGCCCACCAGGCCGATGTTCATCAGGCCGATCCGCGCGTCGATAAGCTGATCCGGCTCGAAGGGGCTGAAGACACTCATGCGCATTGTCTGCGCAAATATCCGGTTGGACTCCTTCGCGCTGGAGCTCACACCGTCCAGGCGCAGCTTGAGCGTTTCGATATCGCCGGCCGCGCCCAGCGCCTTGCCGGAGAGCGCCCCGAGAGTCAGCGTCAATCCCAGCCCGATGCCGGCCATGATCTTAAGAGGCGCCACGGCCAGCTTTGCCGCCCGGCCGAACATGCGGAACGCCACCCGCGCGCCGGCGGCCATGCGTGTGGTCGTGCGGCTGATGCGGGCCACATGATTCTGTACGCTCTTCAACGCTCGCTCGGCCTGGGCGCCGCGCGCCAGGATGCGCATCTTGAGGTCCATGTCATTGGCCATTGCTCAGTCCCAATCTTCGGGGCTTGTCAACCAGCGCCCCGGTCTATTGCCGTTCTGCCGTTCCCGTTGCAGCCTCGCGCTTGCCGCCTGCATGGCATCGGCCAACCGCTCGGGGTCGGCCATCAGCAGGCACGCCTCGTCTATTCCGGCTTCGCCTCGCTCGAACTGCTCTCGGGTGTATCCGTGCTCAAGGAGGATTCTGAGGGCGAGCCGCCTGGTGGCAAGGTAGAGCTCAGTCTCTCCCGGTCCTCGCGGGATTGAAAAAAATCGTCCGGCTGCTCTCCCGTCTGGATCGTCACGACCATCTCGTGCATGTCGCTGTCGGTCAGTTGATCCATCGCCTCCAGCGCCTTGTCCTTGCCATAGTTCTCCGTGAGGGAGAGGCGCACCACGTTCTCGGCCGCCTCAAGCGCCAGGGCTTCGGCATCCATCAGCTTGTCGAACTGCGCGTCGCGTTTCTCGATCAGGCCGTCGAGCTTCTCGTGGTCCGGCCCCAGCTTCCTGATGCGGGCCTCTGTCGTGCCATACCGCTGGCTGGCCTTGGCCATCGCCATCTGGTGCTTGCGATACTCCCGCATCGCAGAGCGCATGCTCTTCCCCGCCTCGCCGCTGCGGCGCGTGGCCAGAAAGAGCGTCTTGTCCACCGGGCCGTCATCTTCCGCCTGCCGGAGTAACCGGTATGGTATCCCCAACATATCCGCCTCCCTTCTGCCCGGTTACTACTTAGTCTTCGGCCTGGCGTCGGGCTTGGCCCGCTTCGCCTTCTGCTCAGCCGCCAGTGTCATCACGGCCGCCTTGATAATGTGCGCGCCTTCCTCCGACACCTCGCCGGGCTCAAAGCTGCCATTCTCATTGTCCCGACGATGGACCGCCACGGTCACCCGCAGCTTGTCGTTCACGTCCACGTTCACGTGCCGTGCGCCCTGGCCCTCGCAGAGCTTCCCGGTCAGGTCGCATATAAATGCCTTACTCATACCGATCTCCTTTCACATTCCTGTTGATCCTGTCGATCCTGTCGAAAACAACCCCTACGACTTCACGCAGGTCTTGAACTGCCCCGTCACCCGCACGCGTCCGGGCGTGTCGGTGTTGAGGCTGCGCCCCAGGTTAAAGTGCCCCTGGTCGAATGTGTACGTCACATCCGCGCTCGATTCACTGGCGCCGCTGCGCGTGATCTCCTTGCCCACGGCCACCATGGCATCCACGTAGCCGTTCGCGACGTTGGAGTCTTCGGCCAACATTTCGAACGCGATATCGAACGGACCCTCGCTCATGCGGACCTCGTCGCCCACGGCATCGTTGTCGCTCTTGTCGCGGTTGTATTCGCTCAGATCGTCGATCGTCAGGTCGCGGCATCCCGTAACCGACTGCCCGCCCACTGTCAGCGTGAACCTTCTCATCCTCTTAGCCATCGTCTCTTACCTCCTCCTTGTTCTCGATCCTGTTGGTCTCTCGCCTACATCCCCGTCTTCGTCGCCAGCGCCTTCCAGGGATAGATGTAGCTGTTGGTGTTGGCGTCCGTCACCTTTACTTGGATGTACGGCGCCGTGATAAACGAAGGTACCGTGATGTCGCAGCTCCAGGTGCCGGCGTTGGTCGACAAGACCGTCGCGGTATAATCCACGTTGGTCGACGCGTTGCCCGCGCTCACCGTCACGGTCACGCCGTGCAGGTTCTGCACCGCACTGTTGGTGCTCGTGCCCGAGTAGATCACGCAGTTGGTAAACCGCAGCGTCGCGTCCTGGTAGAACGTGCCGCTGATATTCGCAACCGCCTCGCCCCGGATGCTGTTGATCGTTGCCGTCGCCGGCGTCACCGGATCGGCAAACGCCACCAGGCTAATCGCCGCCAGGAGCGCCGCCGCCGCCACCGCAATCAATGTCCTCTTGATCGTCTCCATCTCCCGTCTCCTTTCTTTATCCGTGCCATCCGTGCCATCCGTGGTTTCTCTCTCTCTACAAATTCCAATCTTCGAACTCGTCGATCACTTCGAAGTAGCGCACCTCGTGGTCCAGCACCCACACCGCCTGGCTTGAACCGCTGGTGAAGACCACGTCGAAAGGGTCGTCCGACACATACAGAATGTCCTCCACCCCGTAGCCGCTCGGGCGTCCGCGCAGCTTCGTGTCGATCCGGTCGATGTAGTCGCTCCAATCCTGAACGTCGCTCTCGCGCTCCCACGTGTCGGCGACATGGAAGAAGATCCGCACGCTCAAGATCCTGCCTTCGCTCTCGTTGTCCAGGTCGTCGGCCCGGCGCTGGCCGTTGTCGGTAACCGTAAAGCTCGGGCACTGGCTCACCGGCCGCAGCGGCCGCCGCCAACCATTGCGGAAGATCTTCACTTCCGTGCCGTCGGTGGAGTTAAAGAGGTCCCATATCCGCGTCTTGTACGCGTCCAGGATCTTCGTTCTGTTTCTTGTGCTCATGTCGCGCTCTTCATTCCCCGCAGGGCTTCACGGCTGATCAGCTTGCCGCTGGCTCTCACCGTCTCTCCGAACCGCAGCCTGGGCGGGATGCTCTTCACCAGCACGTAGTGCACCCGCAGCAGCCCGCGGGCCGTGGGCTCTCCCAGGACTCCAACAGTTCGCCCGCTGTATCCCTTTGTCGCGCCCGCGAGCCAGCGCGAGCCGGGAATCACCAGCTCGCCAGGGAACTCGCGCGGGCTACTGGTCCTCCGCGCCTGGGGCGTAACCGGGATTGCCATTGCCTTGCCGGCCTTGGCCTTAGCGCCGTACTCCTGCGCCAGCTCGTAGGGAAACCCGCGCGTCTTACGGAACCCGATCAGCCCGTCGATCGAGAGCCGGCCGCTGCCCTCGACCATCACCTTGCTGGTAAGCCTGCCCATCAGCCCGGCCGCCCCGCGCCTGGACTTCACCTTGGTGCGCCGCCGCACGCGGTCCTCCACCAGCAGAAGCCCCCGGATCAAACCGGCTTTGATCCCCTCTTGAATCCGCTTCGGAAGCCCGTCGAACGCCGCCAGAACCCGACGCGCGTTCGACGATATGCGGATCTCGTCTGCCATCAGTTCACCCTCTTAAGCGGCCACAGCGTCTCTTCCACTTCCGGCAGCAGCGTCTTGCCCTTCAGCGCCAGGGCAACCCCGGCGCCCACCTGCTTGCCCACACCCGAGGCGTTGATCTGCGTGATCCCCAGCGTCTCCCGGTTGCGCCACTCGAACCCCGCCTGCATGTAGACCGCCCGCCGCACGCTCTCGCGGTCGCTCTCGGTCACATAGCTGTTGGCGGCCGTGGTGTCGCTGTTGAACATGCCGCCGGTGTATGTCACCCGGATCGACTGCAACGCGTCCGGCCAGGGACTTCTGCCGCGCCCGTAGAGGATCGAGCCGCGCCGGTGGTTCACCAGGTAGTCGTCGCTGTCGAGGATGCTGTTGGCGTCTGTCCAGTCCTGGTCGCCGTTGATCACGATCTCCGAGACGCTCTCGATCGGCCAGCGCTTCACGAACAGGCTCGTCTCGCCGCCATCGAGGATCTCCTGGGCGCCGCTGGCCTCCAGCAGCAGGCGCCCGAGGAAGCCGTCGACCCTTCCCTGCACACCCTCAAGCCAGTCGGTCAGCACCGCGTCGTCGACAGTGTCGGCGATCCCCAGCGTCGCCTTCATCTCCGCCAGCGTTACGATATAGAGGCTCACGCCCGCTCCCTTCGCTCAGTCGTCGCCCAACAAAGCCCAGGCAATTCCCAGTGTGCCGGTGTTGATCACAAACGTGGCATTGGTGCCGGCGCCCATCGAGGTGTCGGCAACTGCAAAGTTTGCGTAGAGCTTCACCGCCGATGCCGTGCCGTCGAACACACTGTCGGCGCCGGCGGTCATGTCGGCTTCCCACTCGTGGCTGGCGTCGGTGTTGCCGGCCGTGTCGAGCGTCGTCGAAGCAATGATGTCTGCCTCCGTGCTCGTCAGCGTGGCGTCGTCGCCGGCAGCGGCCGTACCTATCGATACCAGGAATACGTCGTTCGGGTTGGCCTCAAAGCCGAGCGTGTTGGTCACCGTGCAGTTAATCGCCGCTCCCAGGATCAGTATGCGCCCCTCGGGGAACGTCAGAATCTCCTGGCTCTCCCCTTCGTCACTGCCGTCGGTCGCTGTTTCCACAACGTTGGTGAAGGTCACAACATCGTAGTGCACCCCGCCAACATAGTTGACATCCGTGGCCACGCCCGCCTTGGCCACGGCTCCGGCCGCCCCGGAGATGTCGCTCACGTTCAGGTGCTCCAGGTCGATGCCGCCCGCCGCCAGGTGTTGCGAGTCTACCGCGTCGTTGGCTATCTCGCTGCCGCCCACCGACCCTGTCGGCAACGATCCGGCGGCCCGCTTGCGCATCCTGGCGCGCTCGGCCTTCTGCAACTCTTGCGCCACTGCCGCCGTCGCCACGACGGCCACCAGCAGCGTGATAATTGAAATTGTCCTCTTCATGCTTTCTCCCTTCGCTTTGGCTTCTTCGATCTGCTGTGCTGGCCCCTCTTCTCCCTGTCCAGCTCTTCATCCAGGATGTCAAAAGCAGAGGGCCGGCGCGGAGGACTGTCTGCCCTCCGGCGCCATGCCTCTGTTGTTTGCCCCCTGCTCATTGTCTACTTGTCGACCGTCACCTGGATCTTGGCCGTAGCCGTACCGTCGAGCACTGCCCGCAGCGGGCTGTCGCCGGGAGTCACGAAGACGTCTCCCGTGGTCGCCAGCGTGTCGTTGGTGCCCGTGGCCGTGCCGTCGAAGCCCACGATAATCTCACCCTGCTGCGACAGCTCATACACATAGTCGTCTGTAGAGCCCGCCTGGCTAACGCCTGCCGCCAGGGTAATGTTCGTGGCCGTTGCGGCCGAGACCGTGGTGTAGTCCAGTGTGCCGTTTGAGTGCACATACATCACCAGGTCGTTGGTCGTGAAGCCCGCCGCCGCCGAATAGCTGGCGTTGGCAATGTACACCACCGTTGCCCCGTTGGTCGGCGCGGCCGTCACCGCCGCCTTGCCGGCGCTGGCGCGTGCGTAGAGCTTCACGCAGCCGCCTTCTTTGTCCGTTGTGGCATAGATGCTCTTTGCCACCGTGCGGCCCGTGCCCGGCCCGAAGTTCACCGCCGCGCTCGTGGCGTGGCTCGTGTACTTGCTCTCCAGCCCGGCCACCGCCACCAGGGCCGACGCCCAGGCGATGATCAGGCACACGATCATCAGACCGATCCATTTGTTGTTGCGCTTCATCTGCTGTCTCCTCCTGTGTTTCATTTCTACTGTGTCCTATGTCGCTCGTCCGTCTCGCGCTCTCCGTCGGGTTGCTTCACTTCATCCTTCAAGGCCGCCCGTCAGCCGACGGGCGGCCGCCTTATCACTCCTACGCAGCCGGAGTCTTGAGCAACACCCAGGTGTTGATCGGCTTGCGCACGATGTCGATGTGCCCCATCGCCCGGAAGCACGTCTGGTTGCGGTTGAAGAAATACTCCTTCGACGTCGCAACCTGGATACCCGTGCCGGCAATCGCCACCAGCCAGGCCGCCAGGTCCCCGTAGCCCATGAACGCGCTCGACTTTGCCGAGGCGTCCAGATCCGGCATGTCTTCGTCCAGCACTGCCGGCTGGTACAGAACCGTCTCGCCTTCCTGCTTCTTGGCTTCGCGCACCACCTTCACCTTGCCCTCGCGGTTCAGGTCTTCCAGCACGCCCAGCACCGTCATGTGCATCAGCCAGCGCCCGCGCGCGCGGCCACGCTTCAGGACCTTGGCCTTCGCCTTGTCCAGGTCCGTCTTGGTGATGTCGCCGAAGCCCGTCTTGCCCGCCGGCAGCGTGTAGACGTTCTGCGTGTCGTTCAGCACGCCCGTGTCGCTGTTGTAGCTGGAGGTACCGTCGGCGTTGATGAACCAGTTCACCAGGCCGGCCAGGTACCAGTCGCGCATGCTCGTCATAATCCGTGTGCCCAGGGCCAGCGGCGAAAGCTCAAGCAGCCAGTTGTCCACCGGGAAGAAGAAGTAAGCCTCTTCCGTGTCCCAGGTATAGCTGCCCATCGTGGGGTCGCTCTCGGTCATATCGGTGTCGGTGCTGGCGCGCTTGGCCTGCAACGTCGGCCGCCCGGTCCATGTCACGATCGTGCCCTTGGTGGGCACGCCCACCTGCAGGTCCGTGAGCTGCAGGATGTCCGAGACTTCCTCCAGCGTGTCCAGGATCTCCTGCGAGAGGATCGTGGGGATACCGGTCCCCGTGCCCTCGGCCAGCGTGGCCCGGTACTCGCGCAGCTTCTCGGCCTCACCCTTGTAGCGCTCGGGGATCATCAGGCCAAGATCGCGGGCCAGCATCTCGCGGCCGATCATGCCCATCATCTCCAGGGCCGCGCGCCGTTCGCGCAGCGGGTCCTTCTCCAGGGCCACAACGCGCATCTCGCGCTTCATCTCTTCCAACGCCTTCTCGCGCTCTTCGGCAACTTCCTTCACCTTGTCGAGCTCTTCGCGGATCGTCTTCACGTCCGCGTCGCGCGCTTCGGCTGCCGTCTGCAGCTCGTCCACACGCGCCAGGCCCTCGGCGTTCTTGCCGAGCTGCTCGCGCAGCGCTTCGATTGCTTTCTTGATTTCCGGGTCCATGTGTCTGCTCCTTCTGCTTTTCCCGTCAGCTTTTCTGGCGGGTTCTCGCCATCTCGGTCAGATCCGTCAGCTCGCGCACTAGCGCTTCGGAGTCGCCCCGCGCCGCCGCCGAAGCCCCGTCGCGGCGCAGCGCCTGGATATCGCGCTCGATCTTCTCGAACCTTTCCCGGCTGATGGCTTCCTTCTTCTCCAGTTCAAGCAACCTCGTGGTTGCGTCCTCCAGATCCATCGTGGTCAGCATCTCGCCGGCAATGCGGATGCCGTGCTCGCTGTGGGCGCGTGAGAGCGCCTTCTTGTCGGCCCCCAAGGGCACGGCGCTGTATTCGTTCATCACGCTTTTCAGGGCAACCCACACCTCGTCCCAGCGCTTCACGGCCGGCGGCACGACGTCCTCGTCGTAGTAGCTGCCGAGCCACGCCTTGGCGTGCTCAAGCGTCCAGGTCTCCATCTCCAGGGTGTCCCACCCGAAGCTCCAGCCCCGCGCATAGACTTCCTTCTCCTGGTTCACGCCGTAGAGATATGCGATCTCCCGCCCCAGCTCGGTGTCGGCAAACTGGGTCTCGCTCTCCATACCCTCGGCCGTCGGCTTGAGGTTCAGCGATCGGCCCACCACCGGGAACCCGCCGTCCCGGCCGTGCCGCAGCAGCACCACCGGGTTCTGCTCGAAGAACTTCACGTTGATGCCCTCGGGCACCACGATGCCGCCGTCGGATGCAATCGAGCGCGTCACAAAAAGCGCGCGCTTGAGGATGCGGCTGTCAACGTCCACGTCGATGGTCTGGTTCATCACCCGCTCAAGTCGCGCGGGCGGATTGATCTTATGTTCACTCATGCCGTCTCCTTTGCCGCCGAAAACACCACCATGCAGGTGCAGTTTGCGGTTTCTCCAACGGGCAGTTCGGCGTCGCCGGGTGCGTCGCACAGGTGCCCGTTGATCTCAAACTTCTCGTCGAGCCCGATCGGGCTTGCCAGGTACTTGCTCTGGGCGGCCAGGTGTTCGGGGCGGGGTTCGCTGCTCCCGCCGTGAAGCCAGCCTTTGTTCAGCCCCCCGGCCTGGCGTGCCGCCAGCAGCCGGCCGTCGTTCACGATCCCTGCGGTCTGCGTCTGCGCGGCCGTCACCGGCCGGTGCTTGGCCTCGCCCACGCAGTGGTCCTTGTAGTAGGTCTCGATGCGCCCGGCCAGTTGCGCCAGGGTGTCGCCCTCTTCGAAAGCGGCCTTGAAGATCTCGCGCAGGTCGTCCTCCGTGGTGCCGTTAACCTTCAGCCCCTGGATCTTCCGCTTCTCCAGCGCCTGAATCGTGCGCGGGTCGTCGATGGCAAAGGGGTTCGCCTCCTCCGCCGGGTTCTCGTGTTCCTCAAAGAACTCCCAGCCGTCGGTCATGTGCTCGGCCCACAGCGGCGCCAGGCGGGCAACCAGCGCGCCGTCTTCGTCGTCGCGCGGGAAGACCTTCTCCAGCATCTGCTCCTGCCCATACCCGCTTTCGGAAAGCGGCGGGTCGTCGCGGTCTGCCAGGCCGGCCAGCCGATCGGCCACGCGCTTGCGCTGCTCCAGATAGAACCGGCTCCACTTCTTGGCCGCGTTCTTCTCGCGTGGTTTCAGGAACGCATCGAACGCCTTTCGAACGGCCGTGTATTTCTTTGGCACCTCGCGGGCATACTCGCCGAGCAATTCTTCCAGGCGCGTCAGCTCATCTTCTCCGTGCCTAACGCTCCGTGGCTCAGGCTCTTTCTCTCTCGGCTCTTCTCCCCCGCCGGCCAGGTCCGTCACCGATTGCAGGCTGAACGGCAGCGTGCCGATGTTTGTCGGGTGTGGCGGCAGCCCCAGGTCGAAATAGTCGTTCAGGTCGTCGGGCAGGTAGCCCCGGCCGGCGAGCCTGTCGTAGCTTTCAATCCTCTTCCAGCGGTGCTCGGCCAACTCGGGAACGTTCGACGTGTCGAACCACACAAAGAACGTGCTGTCGGCCTGCGGCGTTCCACTCGTGCGGTAGGCGCGCATGCGCTCACGTTGACGCTGGAACTCACGCCGCTCGCGCGCGGTCATCGCCCGCCGGCTCTTTACCTGGATCGCGCTGCGGCCCCAGTTGAACGGGTCCACCAGGAACTGCTGCAGCGCCGCCGCGATCCGTGCCAGCTCTGCGTTCCCGGTCTCGCTCCACCAGGCAATCTTCTGCTCCTCGGTGCTCGTGCCCTGGGAGAGGCCCGTCTCGCCCACCATCAGCCCGGCCATCACCGGCTTGGTGCGCAGCCCTGCCACGATCTCCTGGGGTGTCAGGGTCTTGAGCACTTCCAGCGCCTGCAGCTCTTCGGGGTTCAGCCCCACCTTGTCGATCTTCACGCCGTTATACAGCAGCGCCGGCTTGTGCGCCTTGGCATAGCCCTGGTAGTTGTCCAGGAACCGCTTCAGGAATTCCTTGGCCTGGTCTTCGTTCCAGTTGTGGTCGGTCACCAGGGCAAAGTCCGGCAGTCCGCCGTTCTGGAAGATCGCCAGGTTCTGCTCGCGCGTCGCCATATCCATCTTGAGCGATCGCATCAGGGCGTTCTGCGGGTTCAGCGCACCCAGGAAAGGATTGTCCGGGTTGAATGTCTGGATCGGTATCAGCTCGTCCAGATCGAACGTGCGTTCTTCAACCGTGTACGGGTCCCGATGTTTCCAGCCCATAGGCACGCGCACGCCGGTGGGCTTGTGCACGCCGATAATCGGGCTCACGTTCTGCGGCGCCAGCAGCATTATCTCGTCGGGCAGCGCACCGCCCGTCTCGCTGACCGGCGCCACGAATGCCGAGTTGCGCACCGTCATCATGGCCTCGATCGCGCCCACGAAAGCCACGCCGTCCATCCACCGGTTGGGCCTGGCCAGCAAGTTGTAGAGTGCGCCGCCCTCGATGATGTTGTCGTTGCGGTCGCTGATGCGCAGCGGCGCCTGCATCACCGCCTCGCTCCTGGCCACCACGCAGTTATAGACCCACACGAAGTTGCTCGCCGGCTTGTCCAGCCCAGGCACGTCCAGGTT
>JGI11705J14877_10000835_pt1 | contig 18533 bp, 19 predicted proteins | sample Etolaghawater15m_FD_14877 | JGI IMG/M metagenome (IMG submission 14877)
GGTTTGGAACGGTATTTTGGGTGGTTTTGCCAGCGAGGTAATAGCTCACAGTGGGCTCAAGCAAAATACTGGTATGACTGTAACCGAAAAATCCGTCAGGTGCGCCTGTGGCCAGAATGCGCTTCCAGATAGGGGGGACACCTTGATTGCCGCCTATGAGAAACCATTCAACGGTGAGGGGATTTCCCTCCTTGTCCGTTGCCGTTACCTGTGCTGTCACCTGCGCCCCGGGATGGACCACGGCGCCGGCGCTGGTCTCGGTCATCATCACCGATTGCCCACCAACGGTGACCGTCAGGCCCTGGGGATCGCCACCGGCAACGATCTGCGGGGAGTAGTTGGTCACCTGTCCCCCCCACAACCCGGTCATGGTGTCAACCTGGTTGAGTTTATTGTTCCCACCATCGCTGATGCTTGCCGCACCCACGTAGGGCGACAGGTAGTTGTCGCCGCGATTATAGGCAAAGCATTTGAAGAAATGGTAGGCCAGACCGCTGTTGTGCGGTGCCATCCAGTCGAGCACGATTCCCCCCAGGTTTCCGTGGGGGTGGCTTTGAGAGGACTTGTATGCCGCAATGTAATCATTCCAGGAAGTCTGGTAATTCGCCGCGTTTCCCGTGGAGTTCAGCTGCAACACATAGTTGACATTTCCATAGGTCTGATTTGGAATCTGGTTGGCGCCCGGGCCATTGTAAGAACCGAACTCGGTTACGATCCAGGGAACGGGCATTGCGCTGCCGTCAGCTTTGGGACCGAGGGTATCCAGATAACCGGTGAGGCATTTGCCACTGGTGTAGCACCCGTAGTAATCATTCACCCCCCAGAGATCAATTTTTGGAAATTTTTTATCCGGGTCCGAATTGTTCCATGGATCTGTGTTGAGATAGTTGCTTACCGTCATAACCGGACGGTCGAGTTTGGACGTCACCGCGGGACTCTTGAGATATTCCACCAGCCGGTTGATCGTGGCAATTTGCGCTGTATCGAAGACTTCATTTCCCACGGCCCATGCCAGGATGTGGATTGCCTGGGGCTTTCCCAGGATGTAGTTGATGAGCTTTACGTTTTCAGTATACGCCGTGTTCTGGTTCGTTGAATACTTGACTGACAATCCCATGACGACCATCATGGGTTCCCCCGTGACCGAGGTTCGGGCCTGCACCAGGTTGAGCGCGCCGTCTGCAACCTGTTGCATGACGCTGTAGTTTTGTCCGTCGGGTGAAATGCCGTAAACGCGGACGGTATTGGCGCCGGAGGAAAAAAAGTACTTGCTGAGATAGGTCTGCCTGGCTTCGTCAGGGTCAGCCGCAAAGTAGTCTCCGGCGATACCCTTGGCGTAGAAGTCCTTATTGTTGATCTTGAGCTGCCAGTACCCGGTGGTGTTGGAAAGCGACACATCGCTCACATCAGGTCCGGCGCTGTCGATAAACAGGTCCGGAAAGTCGAAGGTTTGCGGGAGGTTGTCAGCCCCTTCCACTTCCACCGCGGTAAACATCACGCGACCGGTGGAAATATCGTAGGATGGCTCTTTCAAGCTGAAGACGGCCACGGCTGTTTCATCTCCGACCCGAACGGTCAGCGATGCGTTTGGCGGATCGGATTTGAATCCGTAGGAGATCCAGTTGTTTATAAACTGCTCCGTACCCATGACACCTGCGCCATTGAGTGGAGCCCCCCAGAGCACAAAGGTCGATGGATTCACATCATACAACTCCAGGGCAAACCTCCGTGGGTAAAAAGATGAAGATTCAGGGGCAAGGGGGGTGATGGCGCCGGAGCCGGAAGGAAGGGAAAAGGCTTCCGCGGGTGAGCTTTCACCAGATGAATTCAAACCATTGATGAAGAGATCCGGCAGCAAAAACTCTGCAGGGAAGTTTTCCACCCGGTTGAGTTCAGTGGCCACAAAAGTGAGCGTATTATTGGATGGGTCGTATTGGGGGCTGGCAAGCGTAAAGGAAGCCACATCCACTTCCCCCTCCGGCTGATGAACCGTAACCGAAGCTGTGGGTGAGGTCTCATTAAATCCGTTCTTATCCCAATTCATAACAAACTCGTCAGCGGATATGATGGTTGCGGCATGCCAGGGGCGATCCGTGAATCGAACCGCTGAAGGGCTCATGCCGGAGATGATCAATTCGAACTGGGTTCCCCCATCGTTGGAGGGATTGATCCGATAGAGTGAACCGGACGTGCCGCTGAAGGTGTACAGGGCGCCTTTGGTTCCCGGTGGGGTATAATTTCCGTCGCCACCGTCACACCCCTGGGTCACCAGCCCTATGGCCAGGGCTAAAACCGCCAGCCGTGCAAATGCGTTAAAGGACCGCCGGATCCGTAGTAAATTTGCATATCCCGTGAATTGGTTCCGCATAATGAGTCCTCCAGGCTGTATTTCAAAATGGATTTTGAACTTGTACCGCTTCAATCCCCAATGGCATTTTCATAGGCGTTGATAACCATGCGAATGCCGCCGTCGCCGCCCGTCGCTTACCGCAACAGCCTGCGCCCAGGGATTTTCCCCATCGGATGTGAAAACGGCGGCGTTCAGGATGACCAGATCAGACCCGGGTGAAGTGCCATCGCTGCCGCACCCGAACAGAAGCAGGCCCGTTGCGATTGCAATTGCCATCAGAATGAGAGGCTTCTTTCTCATATCTTCCCCCTGAATAAGGGTTGTTTTGCGCTCTGGAAATGATACCGATTGTGCAGGACTTAAAGTTTAACAAATGAATCCTATTAAAGCAAACAATAGAGCCCAAAGATCTGGCCTCCTGACCTGGAAAGCTTCCCGCTGTCTCTAGATCAAGGTCCAGGTTTTGCCTTGACAATCCGGTGTGCTTTCCTGTATGGACACTACGCCAAAGGAAACCCCCGATTCGCTATGGATTGCAAATAAATAAAAAAGGATATGAACAAAATGCACATCAACAGTTCCATTAACTACGAACCCGCCGTCACCCGGGGCGGATACACCGATCGCGTACTCCATGTAAACCTTTCCACTTCCGAGATCGAAATATGGGAGATGCCCCCGGACTACAAGGACAAATACGTGGGGGGCCGCGGGTATGCCCTGGCGTTGATATGGGAAAAGACGAACGCGGAAACCCGCTATGACAGTCCGGAAAACCTTCTGGTCATGGCCAGCGGGCCCCTTTGCGGTGATCCTCGGTTTCCGGGGAGCGGGAAATTCATTGTGGGCAGCATTTCACCGTTGACGGAGACATTCGTCGATTCCAACATCGGCGGGCATTTCGGTCCGCTGCTGAAGCGCTGCGGTTTTGATGCGCTGGCGGTTTCAGGGCTTTCTAGCACAGGGGAGAAAGTCCTGCACATTGATGGGGATGGGGGAACCCTTCAAATTATCGAAGCGCCTTCTTTTGGAGAAGAAGCGGACGATGGGGCGCTTACTTACGCGGAATCGCTTCTAAAAGAACTTAACGATGGCGAACTCAATGACCATTCGGCGGTGGTGACAACAGGTAAGGGCGCTTTAAACGCCCGATTCGGCATTGTGAACAGTCTCTTTTTTGATCGACGGCGAAATCGGCTGCGCGCCAAACAGGCCGGGCGGGGTGGTACCGGAACGGTGATGCGCCGCAAAGGATTAAAAGCCGTGGTGGTTCAGACGCGTCAGGCCGCCACCCGGGCAAACCAGCCGTTGGACGAAAAGAAAGTCAAAGAGGCGGGTGCCCAGCTCAAGAAAGTGCTGAGCAAAATGGATCCCACACAGCTTCGTCTGGCCAGTTGGGGAACCACGGTGCTGGTGGAGTACATGAACAAATTTCATATCCTTCCCGTCCGGAACTACCAGAGCGGCCAGGATCCGGAAGCGGAAAAGCTTTTCGCCGATATATTTTTAAACGACTATTTCAGCCGGAAAATTCCAGATGGGTGTTTCAGCGGGTGTAATCTGGCCTGTGCAAAAGGGGCCGAGGATGTCACNCTCTCGCGGGGNCCCAGAGCGGGCGAAAAGGTGGGGATTGACGGTCCTGAGTATGAAACCATCGGTGCGGTGACGGCCATGGGTATATTTGATCCGCAGTTTGTGATGGAATACAACTGGTATTGTGACGAATACGGGATAGATACCATTTCAACGGGTGTGACCATGGCGTTTTTGATGGAATGCTGGCAGCGGGGATACCTTACCAAAGCGGATACCCAATACGATCTCAACTGGGGTAATATTGAATCCGCCGATCGACTGCTTCACGAAACCGCCTGCGGAACAGGTCTCGGAGCTGTATGTGGAGAAGGGATTGTGCGCACCCGGGAATGGGTGGCGAAGCGGCATGCGGGTCGAACGGGCACACCCATGGAAGATGTTCTAAATGAATTGAAAGCCTTTTCCATGGAGGTGAAAGGGCTGGAATTCAGTATGTACATTACCAAGGAGTCACTGGCCCAGCAGGGCGGTTACGGATTTGCGCTGAAAGGTCCCCAACACGACGAGGCATGGTTGATTTTCATCGATCAGGTTCACAAGGAATTGCCGACCTTTGAAATGAAGGCCGAAGCGTTGAAATGGTTTCCTCTGATTCGAACATGGTTTAATGCGGTAGGACTTTGCAAACTCCCGTGGATTGATGTTCGCCATCCGGATGCGGCCAAAACGATCAACCCGGCACAGAATACCCCGACACTGGAATACTATGTGAACTATCTAAACGCCACCACCGGGTCTTCCAAGACATTGCAGGATGTCCTGGATGCCTCAGAACGGCTGTACCACCTTCAGAAGATGATCAACCTGCGCCAGGGAAAGGGGACGCGACAAAGCGACCAGATTCCCCTTCGTGCCATGGGTCCCGTCTTCACCAATGAATATGAAGAACGGTCAGAATATTACGATGAGTGGTTAAAGGAGCAGACCGGCAACAATCTGCTGCCTGCAAGTGTTGAAGACCGTTTGAATATGTTGATTAAACTGCGCAAAGAAGCTTACCAGAAGCTCTGCGACGCCGTTTACCGCGCAAAGGGGTATACGCCTGACGGGGTCCCTTTGCCCGAGACCCTGGAGCGTTTTGGACTTTTCGATGACCGCGCGGCGTCATTGCTTTCGGAATACGGGTTGGGTGGGGGAGACAGACGTCTTTCCAACTGATTCCCCTTGCTGAGGAGGTATTTGTGGTTATTTCCGTTAATTTTCATGGCCATCAGCGCATGGTAACCCAGACCGGTGAAGTGGAGATATCCCTTTCCAATGGCAACCGTGTGGACCAAGCTTTGGCGGCCGTTCTGGAACGATATCCAACGCTGCCCCTGCAAATGGAGGACCTTCTGGTCACCGTCAATGACAAGGTTTCGACGCTGGATCAATTGCTGAAGGAGAAGGATAAGATCTCATTAATGCCCCACATTGGCGGGGGCTAAGGAGAACAAATGAAAGGGAAAACTAAATCGAAAGCGCCCAGCTGTGCAAGCTGCACCTTTGATATGCCTGAGAAGGTCTGCGTATCCGAGGACGGGAAGGGCGGCAAGGGATGCCCTACGTTACTGGACCAAAAGGTTCTGGAGGAAGCCAACCGGGAATACGATATTCCGGAAGTCAGGACTTTTGCTCAAAATGCTTCCCGCCAGGAAGCGGAATGTTATGCCAACCGTGACCAACGCCCCTACATCATGCAGCCCACCAAAACCCGCATCGTGGAGATCTGTGAGTTTGCCAAGAAGATGGGATACGAGCGGCTCGGCCTGGCCTTCTGCGTGGGATTGGCGAAAGAGGCGCGGCTGGTAACGGAGATTCTTGAGAGCCATGGTTTTGAGGTGCTCTCCGTACTATGTAAAGCGGGACGGACTTTCAAGAAAACCATTGATCTCGATGAGTCGGAACAGATTTTTCAAGGTGGGGATGAAGCCATGTGCAACCCGGTTTATCAGGCCAAACTGTTAAACCATGAAAAATCAGAGTTCAATATTCTGCTCGGCTTGTGCGTGGGGCATGACGCACTCTTTTTCAAGTACGCGGAAGCACCGACCACCGTACTCGCTGTCAAAGACCGGGTAACCGGGCACAACCCCCTCGCAGCCATCTATCTGTCCCAATCCTACTACCGAAAGGTCAGACACCCGAAGATTGTATCCGGTGAGTGATCTGGGTGTTCATGAGGAAACCCAGCCAATGGCCACATTGAAAGAGCTGATTAAAGATGCTCCTGTTCATGAGCGGCGCCTGGAGTTGCGTTCATATCCTTTGGAAGATGGACGGTTGATTGTTGAAGGGTGGCTGCGGGATGAGCGCCTGGTGGAAGGGTATCACTGGAACGGCGTTCCTCGGGAACCCGGCGTGGTGCACTGGATGTGTATCCGGTTCCTGGTGGGTGGCTGGCCCCTCACCATTCTGGATGCGGAAGGGGAGATGCCCCAAGTGCCTCACCAACAATGTCCCTCAACCTTGGAAGGGATCAAGCGGATTGTGGGCCTCAAAATCATTGGCGGATACAGCGAGAAGGTGCGCAAGATTTTTGGCGGAATTCGCGGATGCAACCACCTCACTCACCTGATGATGGTGATGGGNACTGTGGCGCTTCANGGATATTGGACCCAGCATTCACGAAAACCCCGGCCCCTTCCCCGATCCCTGAAGGAATTCGAAGCGTTGCCGCAGTTGATTAACAGTTGTGCCTTATGGGGTCATGACGGTCCTATTATGAAGGACTTGAAAGCTGCCATCGAACAGTCTGGAAAAACAAAATAAAATGGTTGTCTAAAAGAGCTCAATCAGCTCATCGATGCCATTGAGGATCATGTGGGGGTTTTCACCCAAAAGCGTTTCGTGGTCATCGAGACCGCTTAAAACGCCTATGGCAATCATCCCCGCTGCATTGGCTGCGCGAATATCCACGTGGGAATCCCCAACATAAACACATTTCTCAGCGCTCACCCCCAGCTGTTCACCACAGACGATTAGCGGATCAGGCGCCGGTTTTTTCCTCGGGGCGTCTTCAATGGCAATGACCACATCCAGATATTTTTTGATGTCGTCTTTTTCAAGTGGCCTTAGTTTCCGCTCAATGTAGGCGCGCTCTGTTGATGTTACGATGCCGATGGGGATTTTCAGATCCGAAAGCCTGGAAAAAAGCTGATGCACCCCGTCAAATACTTTTACGCGATCCTTCAAAGCGCTTTGTGAGATATCCCTTCCAACAGTCAGAAATTCTTTTATAATATTCTCTTTTTGATGCTGTAATTCCGGTGGGATATGTCTTTCGATCACTTTTAACCCGCCACCGGTCATGAACTCGCTCACGACGCATTTGGGTGCAGGCGGCAGTCCGATGCGTTTGAGAATAGTCTCCATCAATTCGAAATAAACCGGGACCGAATCGATGAGGGTGCCGTCCAGGTCGAAAATGGCACACTGAATATCCGTTATTTCCTTGTTCAAGATTGTATAAACCGTTTAAGGGTTTCAAAATATTGGTGGCCGCCGATGACCCATGTGTCATTATGTCCCGCCCCTTTTATGACATAAAACGTTTTAGGTGCGGCGGCTGCTTCAAAGAGATCCTCTCCCATTCGAAAGGGGATGATTTCGTCCCGATCCCCGTGGATGATCAGTTTAGGCATGTTGAGATCTTTTACTTTCTTCAAGTTGTTGTAGTTGGCCGGGAGAAAAGGGGATAGCAGGGCAAAAAGCGGCATGGTTTGGGCAACGGCTTTTGTGGAAGTAAAAGCGCTTTCCAGAATCAGGCGGCTTACCGGCCGCTTAGTGGCGATCTCCATGGCAACAGCCGCACCCAGCGACCGGCCGAAAAGGATGATGCGATCAGGGGGTATGCTGCGCTTTTTAACCAGATAATCATAGGCCGCCAGTCCGTCCGAATAAAGCCCTTCCCTGGAAGGGCTTCCGCTGCTTTTTCCATAACCCCGATAGTCATAGATAAACACCTGAAAGCCATTGGACAGAAGTTTCTCAACATTCCCCAGGCGATGGCTGATATTGCCGCCATTGCCGTGGCAGAAAAGAACGACAGGGGATTTTCCGGGCAAAGGAAAAAACCATCCGTGAAGTTTTATACCGTCGTCCGTTTTAAAGCTTATGGACTCATAGCGTAGACCCATCTGTTCCGGGGTCGCATCAAAATGGGCCTGAGGATGGAACACAAAAAAGTTTTCAATTTGAGAATAAAAGCTGATAAAGATAATGACCCCCACCAGTGGAATCAGGATGGTTGATTTTTTGGGAAATGCAAGCATCAGGCTTCAATCTTTCTAAATTTTGTGTGGTGCTATTTATAACTTGAGAGTCTAGAGTTCTCTCGTCGTGCCGGACTTGATCCGGCATCCAGAAACCATATGTAACTGATAAAACACTGGATTCCGGCTTTCGCCGGAATGACGGCATTGAATCACAGCTTCTTATTATTTCAATATGTTACGAGGACTTTGGACTGTACAGTTTATAACGAAAACGCATTTCAGGAGAAAAAAATAAAAGGCCCTTGACCGGCAATAGAACTTGATTCTATTGCCGAATCTTAATTTTTGCAACAGCATCATTATTATTATCGAAGGTCCCATGGGAAGCTTTACACGGCATTACTCGAAATGGCTGAATGAAACCTGCGATAAGACTGGATTGCACCGCTTCGAATTTTTTCTTACTTGTTTCTTCCTCTGCCTCGGAACAGCGGTGCGCACTCGGAACTACCTGGCCGGGATATCGCTTTGGAATGATGAAGCGGCGATGGCCGGGAATCTACTTGAAAAATCGATGGCCGCGCTATTCGGCCCCCTGGACGTGGGTCAGATCGCACCCATCGGTTTTTGCGTGGTTGAAAAACTCAGCCTTCTGCTTCTGGGGGATAGCGAGTTATCATTGCGGTTGATTCCTTTTGCCGCCGGGGTGGTGGCACTGCCCCTGGCATTTGTGTTTGCCCTTCGGACTGTGGGACCCTTCTGTGCCGTTTTATGCCTGGCACAACTGGCGGTGATTCCGGAAGCCATTGCGCAAACCAACAACCTTAAACCTTATTCCGTTGAGCTAGCGGTTGCTTTGGGCCTGATGTTGCTCGCATGGCGGAACGGATCTATGGTGTATTCTCGAAAACGGCTGTTGTGGCTTGGCCTTTGGGGAAGCATCGCGTTGTGGTTTTCGTTTTCGGCGTTGTTTATACTTTTCGGAATCGGTGCTGTGGTGGTGATCCAGTTCGCCATCCGGAGAAACTTGCGAGGGGTTGTCTTAATTACGGGTATTTCCTTTTTGTGGATATTCAGTTTCTGGCTCCAGTACCATTTTTTGCAGACAAAATCATATGATCCGTATCTTCTGAATTTCTGGGACCGGTATTTCATGCCTTTTCCGCCGTTCGCCACAGGGGACTTGCAATTTTTCACGGATGTTCTGATGAGGGTTTTCAAGACCCCGTTGTGGACACTGGGTGCCAGGGGGTCTGCTCTGTTTTTCCTGGTGGGCGGTGTCATCATCTGGAGAAAAAACCGTCAGTTACTGGCTTTGATGCTTCTGCCGTTAGCTGAATCTGCTGCTGTCCGGTTTTCAAAAATATCCATTTGGGGAAAGACTACTGCTCTATGGTGTTCTCAACCTCTATATTCCCATCGCTGTTTTCTTTGAGTGGCTGTGGCGCCAGAAATGGCGGTTTGTACGGTTCAAATATGCTGCCGTTGTGTTGATTGTTTTGAATCTGGCAAAGCCGACGGTGCAAGCGGGCAGGTTTCTGGCTGATCCGATCCGAATTGAAGAAATGAAACCCGTGGTGGCCTGGCTTGCGGATCATTATAAACCCGGCGACACGGTTTTCGTGCACAATCATGGGCATCACACCTTTTCATATTACAAAAACCGGTTTGGGATTCACCCGTCATTGATAAGGGTAAGTCAAATGATAACGCCGCAGACCTTAAATAAAGTTGCCGAAGATCTGAGTCCTCTGAAGGGAAGGGTCTGGCTGGTGTTCGGGCATGCCAAGACGCTGGGTGGGTTCGATTATGAGGGAGCTTTTTTAAATGAAGCCAAAAAGCGAGGGCGGGTGCTCGACCAGTGCGTCCATATGGGGGCATCCGGTTATCTGTTTCATTTTCCGGGTTCCGGAACCAAGTCCACCGATCAATAGGAATTTCCATTGCAAATTAAGGGGAATCGCCGAATAAGAATGTTGAATGAAGTTGAATTCTTTTGATGGTTATGTGAAAAAGATCCACCGGGGGAAATCAACGGCTGAAACTTGAAACGAGGAGGGTTCCGGGTGGCGTGGCGAAAGTATCACACGATCTGGTTTGTCATGGCCTTTGGCTGGGTGGCGCTCTACGTGGTACGCATGGGGATTTCGCCGGTGCTGGGGCTGATCATGGAAGAATTTCATATTTCCTATGCCACGGCGGGTTCTCTTTTCAGCGCTATTTTTATCTCTTACACCATGATGCAGGTGCCGTCCGGTTACCTGGGAGACCGTTTCGGCAGACGGAAAATCTTGATTGTAAGCACTCTGCTGTGGTTTTTCTTCTCTCTCGGCACTGCCCTGGTTCAGAGTTTCGCCATGCTGGTGGCGGTTCGGTTTTTGACCGGTTTTGCCCACGGGGCTTATTTCGGGAATGAAAAGCCGACCATCGTGGCCTTTACGCCCGCTGAAAAGATGGGTCAAGGACAGGCCGTGTCCTTCATGGGACTTGCCTTCGGGTTTTTCCTGGCGGTCTTTTTTTCAGGTATGATCGCCGATTACACCCACAACTGGCGATGGGTTTTTGTGGTGTTTTCGGTACCATCAATCATTACCAGTTTTCTGATATTTAAATACGTCCATTATCCCGAACGGGGTCCCAGGGCAGACCCCGCTGAGAGTCGTGCCGCTTATAAAAAAGCCTTTATGGGACGCGATTTGTGGCTGATGTATTTGTTGGGCTTTGCCCTTCTCTATGCCTATTGGCTTCTTGCCACCTGGATGCCGTTCCATATATATGGAGATGGGGATTTCGACGATTACCGCAAGTTCCGTACTTTCCGGAATTCTGGGTTTGGTGGGACTGCCGGGTCTTTTTATCATCGGGACCCTCAGCGACACCTTTTCAAGAAGGGGTTTCGATCGGAAATGGTTTATTGCCGGCAGTGCGTTGATGTGGACGTTACTGATGCTGTCAATGGCTTATGCTGTTGAGACCCGATGTTCGAGCACCGTAATTACAATTCTATACCTGACTTCCGGTTTTTTTGCATTCGGGGTGTGGCCTCCATATTATGCCCTGCTGGGAGATCTGGCGCCGAAGGGAATTGTTGGAACAACCTTTGGCCTGGCGAATTTGATCGGCTTCTTAAGTTCCTGGGTGGCCCCTGTCTTTACCGGATGGATCAAGGATACCACTGGTTCTTTTGCGGGGGGGATTTACGTGGCAGCATTTATGCTGATGGCAGGCGTCATTCTGATTCTTGCTGTCAAAAAGCGCCCTAAAGGTCTCGGCTAAAAAAGGACCGCTTGACGAATAAATTTCCCCCTTCATCAGCAGAAATGAATTTGATTCTTTTCGTCCTGATTCAGAACGCGGCCGTCTTTCAGGATTCTCTGTTCTAATGTCTTCATGGCTGAGAGCGGTTGGGTTTCAGTCTAGTAAAAATGCCGATCTTTTTTGTCGGTCCATGCCTGATAGGCTTTAAGGCCAAGGTCCTGGCGATATTGCTTGATTTTGATGCGGCGCTGATCGAGGGGTAGGGCGAAATCCTCATACTGAAAAGCATCATCAAAACCGATTTTTCGGGTCTCCTCCAGGTCGCAGGCAAAATAGACGGCGTCAAGCCTGGCCCAGTAGATGGCACTCATGCACATGGGGCAGGGGGCACCGCTGATGAAAATTTCATGTCCCATAAGCATTCTGGCCCGTTCGGGTACGGGATCTGGAGATCCTTCTGGACGGGGTACAAAGGCCAGTGTGCTTTCGTTTTGATTTTCAGGACTGATGGAAGGGGAATAGGGATTGATCACGCGTGCCGCTTTTCGAATCGCCTCCACTTCGGCATGGGCCGTGATATCTCCCGTGAGCAAAACCCGATTCTGACCTCGCGCAACAATTTCGCCATCTTTTGCAATAACAGCCCCAAAGGGCCCTCCCCAGCTATTTTCAACCGATTCTTTTGCCAGCCGACATGCTTCCGCGATCAATTCATCGTGGGTCATCATTCTTCTCCTTGTTGTTTGGTGCGGTTTACGGTCAAATTTTTTACAGGGCAAAGGGCCCGTAAAAAACGGGATGCTGCCGAACCCCTTATCCCACGTGAACAAAAACCCACAGCAGCAAACCAATTCCTGCAAGAATCCCCGAAAGTCCCGCCAGGTTTACGCCAGGACCGGTGGTGCCTGAAGGCTTAAGCCAGAACGAAAGGCCGGCAGTCAGCAGCGGCATGCCAATCCATTGCAGGAAACAAACACTGGCGATATTTCCGATCAACATCTGCCCTGGAAAGGGCAGGAATTTGAGAAATGGGTTTAGGAAATAGCTCAACAGCATGACCGTCGGGTAGAGGGCTGCCACAACCGTCAAGACCATCTTCCAGTCAGGAATTTTCTGATCCGAGTCCTTTCCAGGACCGGAAAACCAGTCATCAAAACCCCCAACGCGCTTCAAAGTGAAATCCCCGAACCTTTCTTTGAGGTCATCCACCCATTTTTGGCGGGCAGATGATTGAATCCATGCCTCGAGCAACCGGTTACTTTCAAAGTGAACCACCGTTACCCATTCGCCACCACTGTTGGGAACTGGCCGGTAGACTTCCGTATACTTGTAGCCTGGGAACTTGCTGGCATCACGTGTGATTCCCCGCTGCCATTCAATAAAATCATCGGATCTTTCAGGAGGTACCGTCTGAACCACAACGGCGGTTGCCCGGCTTTGGGGGGTGAGGATTTCAAGTGAAATTTCTTTGTCAGCGGCGATGCTGCCCATTATAAACTCCACACAATTGGAAACAGATAATCGAAAAAACCCAGGACATTGGAACCATGCTTCCTTCGCCGCCTGTATTGGGAAAACCGGAACGGCTATCTTCCGTGATCCTGAACAAAATTAAAATGTTTGCAAATATCCCGAAGTAATCTCAATCCATCCATCCAGACGTCATTCGTAACACTTTTGGGAATAGGGTGCAATTCATTTTTGAGTGCGGAATTACGAGATCGCTCTGTGGGTACGGCAACTCTCAATATGAATCCGGTCGGCGTTCGTTCCCATTCTCAATTGTGGGAACCGGGTTTAAGGTTTAAAAATCCCATACTGAGAATTGTTGAATGAACATTGAAATCCTTGACAGCTATGAAATGTTTCTGTTAATTGAAAAGACTGAAATTTCAAGATTTTTTCACTGTGTAACCGAGGAGCAAGCCACTTTAACGGATCCCTATGCGCACGATGATTTATTTGGGATCAAACGAGGAAAACTCTCAAATGTCAAATCTATCCTGTTCGGTTGGCCGGGTTCGAAATGCAATTCTTTTCATCGTGATCCTTTTTTTGGCAGGTTGCGGCAGCCTTGTTGCATCCACCGATATTAAGGGGAGCCGCCAAAGCCTCAACGAAGCCGTTACGGTTACTGCTGAAGAACAATTGCTTCTGGCGCTGGTGCAAACACGATTCATTCACAACCCTGGATTTGTAGATATTTCAGCTATCAATACACAGCTGCAATGGTCTGCCGGTTTGAATGGCAGTTACAGGTCCAACCCATCCGTTGTCTCCGTAGGACCTTCATTTAGTTACAGCGAATACCCTACCATCACCTATATCCCCCTTCAGGGTCCGGAATTCGTTCGCCGAATCATGACCCCGGTCAACACCGAAATTGTCGGGCTTATGCTGGAGACCGGTTGGTCCTGCGAGGTGGTGCTGCGATTGGTTATTCAGCGCATCAACAACATTCCCAACGGCTTTGATGGGTCTATTGTCGCGCCGGGTGCATTGCCGCGGTTTCGAAAGTTCAACCGGGTGGCCAGGCTCATTAACAATCTCATGTCTCGCGGGGATATTGTGCTGACCACGCTGCCGAATCATCATTTTCCGGTTACCAGCTGGGACTGGAAAAATCCCGATAACTTCAAAAAAGGGACCGTTGTTCAAAATATCTGGGAGGCGACTGACAATCCGGTTCTGCTGAATGTGCGGCGTTCTGCCCGTCAAAAGGGGAGCGCCACCGAACGTGAGTTGCGGGAACTGGTCGATCTGCTCGGTTTTCCCATTGAAAACCTTAAAGCTCGAAACCCTTTGAACCCAAATTTCGACTCGGTTCTGATCCAAAACCTTAACCGTCCCGGATCTCAGGGGGACATCTGGATTCAGACCCGATCCCTGCAGGAGACATTTTATGCCCTTTCCTGGGCCGTCCAGGTGCCGCCGGAGACGCTCAAAAGCGGGGAAGTACCCTCTGTGCAAGATCCGGCCGGCCGACCGTTTGACTGGAAAGAAATGTACAAAGACCTGTTAAATGTTCATTGCAGCCCCACCAGACCGGAAAAAGCGGCCATATCTGTCTACTACCATGGCAACTGGTATTATGTGGCCAAGAATGACATCCCTTCGAAACAAACTTTTGTTCTCCTGGCGCAAATGACCAAAATGCTCTCCGGCCTGGGTAACGGAAACGCACCGGCATTGACGTTGCCGGTCAAATGATTTGTGGCCGGGGCTGAATAGATAAGTTTACGTTCTATATGGGTGAAGGACACCACGGGCTCCTTTTGAGTGGTTTGTATGTGGCGGCGTTTGTTCTGGCGGGCGGGGTTGTTATCATTTTGAAACTTAAAATGCCTCAAAATCCTTCAAAATAGGGAATCCATATGAAGAAAAGAATTTTGGTGGTGGATAATCATCCGGTCATTTTGAAGTACATGGCAAGCCTGCTTGAAAAACACGGGCATCAGGTTAAGACCGCAAGTGACGGCCTTTCCGCCCTTGATATTTTAATGACATATTCGCCCCATATCCTGTTCATCGACTTGGTAATGCCCAACATCAATGGTGAACAATTATGCCGGATTGTTCGGAAGATGCCCGCATTAAAGAGTTCCTTCATCGTCATTATCTCTGCCACGATCGCCGAAAAATCAATAGACTTGAATGAATTGGGTGCTCATGCGTTTATTGTAAAAGGACCGTTTGATCAGATGGGGGAACATGTTCTCGCCGCCATTGATCAATCGGACCGGGATGTTTCAACGGATGTGCCCGAAAAAATTATGGGGTCTAAAGGGGTCTATAAAAGGGAGATCACCAGGGAACTCATATCGGCCAAAGGACATCTTGAAAAGATTCTGAGCAACATATCCAACGGGATTATGGAACTGGCCCCCGAAGGCAGGATCGTTTATGCCAATACTGCTGCCATCTCTCTGATGGGCCTCTCTGAGGAGGCCTTGTTAGGTTCTAAGTTCATAGAATTGATTAATGAGGCGGATCGCCAAAGAGTTGAAGATTTTATCGCCGTAACAAATGATGATTCAGAGAAGGTCAATCTTGAGGTGCCGTTGGTGATCAATGGGCGTCATGTGGCGTTGAGCATGGTGCCCATTGGAGTCAACGGAAATGCCTCAATAATGGTGGTTCTCAATGATATTACGGAAGTTCTGAAAGCGGAGACAATCCTAAAAAGGGAGCACCAGGCCCTTGAACGGCAGCGTTTAACCCAGATTATTGATTTTCTCCCCGATGCCACAATGGTGATTGACCTTGAAGGGAGGGTGATCGCATGGAATCGGGCCATTGAGAAGATGACCGGCGTAAAAGCCCGGGATATCCTGGGAAAAGGAGATTACGAATATGCCATCCCCTTTTACGGTGAGAGACGTCCGGTATTGATAGACCTGGTGGGTCAATGGAATGAAGAGATAGAGGAGAAATATCAGTATGTGAAAAAGGCGGGTGAATCTCTGATTTCCGAAACCTTCGACTCATTGGTTAAGCCGGGCGGGTTTTTGTGGAACAAAGCCTCCCTGCTGTATGACAGCAGCGGCGAAGTCATTGGGGCCATCGAATCGATTCGCGATATCACTGACATGAAAAAACTGGAAGCCCGGCTCCAGCAGGCCCAGAAAATGGAGGCCATGGGAACCCTTGCCGGCGGTATCGCCCATGACTTCAACAATCTGCTCATGGCCATTCAGGGCCATGCCTCCATAACCCTCATGAACAAGGATTCATCCCATCCTGATTTTGAGCATTTAAGGGGGATTGAAGGACATGTTGAAAGTGCCGTCAGCCTGACGCGGCAGCTTTTGGGATTTGCCAGAGGCGGGAAATATGAGGTCAAGCCGACGGATTTAAATGCGCTCATTCAGAAACAAAATGAAATGTTCGGCAGGACCCGTAAAGAGATCACCATCAACAGCCGGTACGATGAAAACCTCTGGTCCGTGGAGATTGACCGTGGCCAGATCGAGCAGGTTCTGCTGAATCTTTACGTGAACGCGTGGCAGGCCATGCCCGAGGGCGGCCATCTTTATCTGGAGACAGAGAATGTGGTCATTGGCGCGGACTATGTAAAACAGTTTTCCGTTGAACCGGGGCAGTATGTGAAGATATCCGTCAGAGATACGGGCGTGGGAATGGATAAGGAGACTCGGGAAAAGATATTTGATCCTTTTTTCACTACCAAAGAGATTGGCAGGGGCACCGGTCTGGGGCTGGCCTCCGTTTATGGCATCATCAAGAATCATTCCGGATTCATTAATGTTTACAGCGAAAAAGGGCATGGCAGCGTTTTTAATGTGTATCTGCCGGCTTCAGAGAAAAAAGTCATCGAGGAAAAGAGTCATACCGGTGAAATACTAAGTGGGGCCGAGACCATCCTTTTTGTGGACGATGAGGAGATGATCGTCGAAATTGCGGAAGAGCTTTTGGGGCGGCTGGGTTACCAGATTTTGACCGCCGGAAGTATGAATCCCAGGGAGATCGGATTGACCTGGTGATTCTGGATATGGTCATGCCGGATATGAGCGGCGGCGAGGTTTACGACCGCTTGAAAAACTTAAACCCGGAAGTAAAGGTTCTCCTTTCCAGCGGCTACACCATCGAAGGTGCGGCAAGCGTGATCATGAGCCGCGGTTGCAGCGGTTTTATTCAGAAACCCTTCAAAGTGAAGGAACTGTCCCAGAAATTGAGAGAGATTCTGGATCAGGAAGTACATTGAAAAGCCTGTTGAAAAGGAAGAACTGGAATTATGGTTTGAAACGCTTCAAATGTATACTTCAGATGTACACTAGCAGGTGATGAGAACCCAAGGTTCTTTTTGGCGGAATACATGATTGACATTTTATTGACATGAGCGCCCTTAAGGTTTACATTACGAAGTGTAAACTATTATGGGTGGAGGTGAGCCATGAAAGCAACTGCTAAAGATCTCAGATTTAATTCAAAGGCACTTCTTGATACGGTCAATAGGGGCGAGGAAGTTGTAATAACCTTTCGTGGGAAGCCCTGCGCAAAACTCATCCCCTACAGGGAAAAAAATGAGGATATGCAAGAAAACGACTTATTTGGAATCTGGAAAGATAACGATACGGTCCAGGATGTGGATGAATATGTACGGGGATCGAGAAAAGGAAGATTCTAAATGATTATCGATACGGATGTCCTTATCTGGTACATGAAGGGCAATCAAAAGGCATATAAAATTGTTGAGGATTCCAAGCGTTTTTTTATCTCTGTTGTCACATATATGGAATTAGTCCAAGGCATGAGAAATAAAAATGAACTTAACCATCTCCGTAGAGCTCTCCATGTCTGGAACTCGAAAATCCTCTATATTTCAGAAGAGATATCCGTTAAAGCCATGTTCTTTGTAGAACAGCATTATTTGAGTCATTCCATACAATTGGCAGATGCTTTGATAGGTGCCACCGCAATTTCCCATTGTCTTCCGATTTTGACTGGTAATGACAAGCACTATAGGAGCCTAAAAGATCTGGAAGTTAAAAGGTTCCGCCCGCAATAGTGCCAGGCATCCACGGACAACCTAATGCGCCGGCGTCTGTAAAAGGAGGGCGTTATGTTCACCACGACAGAGATCATCGAATTCGCCATCCGCATAGAAGAAAATGGCGAGAAGGTTTACCGCGACGCCTCCGAGAAGGTTTCAGATCCTTCCCTCGTTTCGTTGTTCAAATGGCTGGCCGATGAGGAAACCGAACATGTTCGGTGGTTTTCGGATCTGAAGGGGACTGTCGGGGACGGGAGCGTGGATCCTCAAGTGGGGGAAATGGGCCAATCCTTGCTTCTCGGGATCGTGGGGGACCAGACCTTTTCCCTGAAGGAAAGGGATCTTTCGACCCTGGATGATTTGAAGGAAGTTTTGAAGATTGCGCTGGATTTTGAAAAAGACACGGTGATTTTTTACGAAATGATGGCCTCTTTCCTCCAGGAAGATGCTGCCCTGGCCAAACTGACCCAAATCATTCGGGAAGAGAGCCGGCACGCTGACATTTTGTCTGAATTTCTGCATAAGGGCCTCGGCAAAAAATAAATACACAATCTGGCTTGTCCTTTGGCCCGTCTACTGCGTTGCATCCGCCGGCACATATCCACAAATATGCACTGACGGA
>JGI11705J14877_10000836_pt1 | contig 18532 bp, 13 predicted proteins | sample Etolaghawater15m_FD_14877 | JGI IMG/M metagenome (IMG submission 14877)
CCTCGGCAATCCCGAGCCACGGCAGGTCACGACGCTCTCCCCCGTACCACCGCGGGCCCCCAAACCTCACGCCCAATGCCCCGGCAAAAGCAGCCTCAGGAAAACCTGCGTTAGGGCTTGCATGGCGTTTCGCCGTCAGCGCAACAGCATGGAACACCTCCCCCGAACGCATCCCCGACACCTTTGCCGCACCGAAAATCGCAAGCACGGTCAGCCGCGAAGGCAGATAATTGAGCAGATCATCAAACCGTGCAGCAGCCCAGCCAAACTCCAGGTAGCGTTCGTTTTTATAGCCGAACATCGAGTCAAGCGTATTAGCCGCCTTGTAAGCAACAGCCCCAACCGGGCCAAACAGCAGCGCATAAAACAGAGGAGCCGTCACCCCGTCCACACAGTTTTCAGCAACACTTTCAGTCGCAGCCTGCGCCACGCCAGTCTCATCGAGCAAAGCCGTATCACGCCCCACCATCATGGCAACCCGTTCGCGCCCGAGCTGCACATCTCCAGCACGCAAGGCTTCGAACACCCGACCGGCATGATCGGCAAGGTCTTTCGTGGCAAGCGTATAATACATGGTAACAATGGTAAGCACCGTGCCCACGACCGGATGCAATGAAAACGCAAGATCAAGCACCCCCGCAGTCACCACGGCACTACCCCCAACAACAAGCACGACAGCAACAACTCCAGCCTGCTTCAACGGCAACCACTCCATGGAACGAAGCACGCGCTCGACAAAAGAAGCAAAGCTCCCTATCGACTGCACCGGATGCCACCACGAACGAGGATCCCCCACCAGGAAGTCGAGGAAAAAAGCCAGGGTAAGCAGAAGTTCGGGCCTATCTGTCAAAAGACCTCCTCATCGATACCCGCCCCAACCTGCGCGAATGCCTCCAGCAGCAAATCGTTCTCCTCAGGCCTGCGAATCGCACACCTGAAATAGTTATCCTCCAGTCCCGGAAAATTCCGGCAGTCACGCACATAGATCCTGAGTTCCATCAAGATCCTCAGCAGTTCATCAAGGTCAGCCCCGCTGTTCCACTGCATCAGGAAAAAGTTCGCCGCATGTCCACGGATAGAAAATACAGGAATCTTCCTCACCTCCCGATAGATCTTTTCCCGCTCCTGCTTCATAAGCAGACGAACCTCCTCGTCAAACGCCACGTTATGCAAGAGCTCTCGTGCAACAAGCTCCGCCACGGCATTCACCGTCCACGGCTCTTTCTGTCGCAAAAGAATGCGAATAACATCCGGATGTGCGACAATCCCTCCCATCCTAAGTCCGGGAAGCGCATAAAACTTTGTCAGCGAATGCACAACCACCACGTTACGGAATGCTCGCACATCCTTCATCAGCGACACATCCGGAAACTCATCATCATACTGGATAAACGCCTCATCGACCACAAACCACTTGTCCGGAAAGCGACTTGCAAGTGCCAGCAGCTGCTCCTTTGGAAATTTCGTCCCGGTCGGATTGTTCGGATTAGCCGCAAAAAACGCATCAACATGCTGCAGTTCCCGCGCAAGCGCCTCTCCCGAAGGCAAGGCAAAACCATTCGACTCCTCGAGGCGCAGGTAACTCACCCGCGCACCGGCAATCCTCGAAGCACGTTCATAATCATAAAACGATGGTGCCGGCACCAGCACCCGCCTGAACCCCAACGCACGAGGCAGAAGATAGATCCCCTCGATCGCACCATTAAGCGGCAGGACCGTATCCTCATCCAACCCAAAACGCCCAGCATAAAACTCACGAATCCCAGCCCCGTCAATCGACGGATACCGGTCAAGCGCCAGGGCCGACAACGACACATCCGGCAGCTCCGGAGAAATCGGGCTTACATTCACACTGAAATCCAGCAACCCCCCATGGCCCACAACAAACCGCCTCTGCGGTTCCCCGCCATGCTCATGGTAATACAGATTATCCCTCGTCATACGCTTAAAACAGGGGACGTTGTTCCGTACCCCCAGTACCTTTTTTCCTACACTTTTTTTCAGCCCCCCGCAAAACAGGAAACGTTCCTTACTTACTCAACTGCCTCCGAATGTCCCGCAATACTCAACAGTAGTTCCATATCCAGATACTCCGCCACATGATCAGCCAGCAGATCATACGCCTGCTCCCTGTCATACGGCTCAGCAGCCGGCACATATCCAGCATCGAGAGACTTCAGGAACCACTCCCGGAATACAGCACCATCAAAGACACCGTGAAAATAGGTTCCAAAAACCTTTCCATCAACACTTTTTGCACCATCAAGTGCAGAAACCTCCACATTATTGCGCAGATCCACCTTCAAAAACGGATCCACCCCCTCACACAAACGGGTCTCCCCCATGTGAATCTCGTAGCCGTGCACCGCCAGACCACCCGAACAGGTTACGCCCGAAGCATTGCACAGGGTCTTCTCCCGCAACAGCTCTGTCTCCACATCAAGGAGTCCCAGCCCCTCGTCTTCACCTGGCTCACCCTCCACTCCATGTGGATCAGCCACCATGCGGCCAAGCATCTGGTAGCCACCGCAAATACCGACCACAACTCCTCCAGTCTCGCGAAAAGCAGCAATACGTGTAGCCCAGCCCTTATCTGTAAGCCAGTGGAGGTCACCACGTACATTTTTGGAGCCCGGCAGCACAAGCGCCTGGTAGCCCTCGAGCGAACGTGGACGGTGCAGGTAATGCACTTCGACCCGCTCCTCATGGTCGAACACGGAAAGATCGGTAAAATTCGAGATATGAGGGAAATAGAGCACAGCAATGCTGATTTTTCGGGAATCTGGAACACCGACAGGGTCAACCACGCTCTGCAACGGCACCGCATCCTCAGCAGCTATCGAAAAGCCCCGGAAATAAGGAACCACCCCAAGCACAGGAACCCCTGAGCGCTCTTCGAGAATCCTGATACCATCCAGGAACAGCGACGCATCACCACGAAACCGGTTCACGATCACCCCGGCAACCCGGGCGCGATCCTCCTCAGGCAGCAACGCCATCGTCCCCACAACCTGCGCAAACACCCCGCCCCGGTCGATATCAGCAACAAGAATCACAGCTGCATCCGCCTCGCGCGCACTCTTGAAATTCACGAAATCACGCTCGTAGAGGTTCATCTCAGCACACGACCCCGCACCTTCCAGCACAAGCATCTCATGCTTTGCATCCAGCCTGCGCAAACTCTCGAACGCAGCTTCCCGCCACCGTGACGTATCCCCGAAATACTCCCGGGCCGAACGGTTCGCCACCGCCCTGCCCTGCAGCACCACCTGGGCACCAATATCGGTATTGGGTTTCAGCAACACCGGGTTCATATCAGCCGAAGGCACCACCCGGGCAGCCTCAGCCTGTGCAACCTGCGCCCGGCCAATCTCAAGACCGTCGGGCGTCACCCCTGAATTGTTCGACATGTTCTGCGCCTTGAACGGCGCCACATCGACCCCCGCATTCCGGAAGATCCTGCAGAGCGCCGTCGCAATCACGCTCTTGCCTACATCAGAGGCCGTACCGAATACCGCGATATTGTTCACAATCAGTCCATTTTCATAATCATTACACATTGTTCTGCATAAAGATAACAGAGCAGTTAAAACAAGGAAAACAGAACCGAAACCATGCAATACGGCTCGATTCCGTTTCCTCGTTAGCAGTTGCTCCGATGCTATCAGATATCGACCCTGAGACCAAGAGTAAACGAACGCCCAGGCATTGGATAGCCTGCAACGTACTCATACCCCCTGTCAAACATGTTGTTCACAGATCCTTTGATGGTCACACCACGACCATTCGCCCTGTCAACAAGAAATTTCCTGGCAAGAGACATATTCGCCACAGCAAATCCTCCTTTTTCCCGCAGAGGACGTTCGATCATCGTCTCCCCCATGTACGAAAGATTGACTACGCCGCTCAAGCCATGACCATCAGCCATCCGCAGGCCGGCTGAAATATTGGATTCCGGGGTATAGGTCAAGAGCTCATCACTCTCATCATCATCGTACTCCGTAAGGAACGTGAATGATGCATAGGGAGTCATCACCCAGCCAGCATCAACAGGGACGTCAACCGATACATTTCCCTCGAATCCGGCAATGGTCGCGCCTCCCAGGTTTACCCATGTATCATAGTCAGCTCGCCCGACTGTCTGGATTTTATCCTTGAAATCGGTCGTAAAGTAGGTCAAACCAGCAACAATACCATTGCGGCTGTAATCAGCCCCGAACTCGTAAGTGTTCGATGACTCAGGCTCAAGATCATCATTACCCAAGTAAGTAAAACTGCCCCAGGAACCATAATCAACAGAATAATCAGCAGCCAGCTCATCGGGTGCCGGCATACGGAATCCCTCACTGTAACTTCCCCTCACCTTCAGACCTGAAGATACATTATAGGCCAACCCAAGGCTTTTGGTGAGATTGTCAGCCGAAGCAGAAAAGCCCTCTTCATTTTTTATCTCAACATCATAGTCATCATACCGAAGCCCCGCCGTCATAACAGCCTGATCATCGAGAAACCTGTATTTCAACAGTGCAAAAGCCGCTGTATTGGTATACTCTGAAAGCCTTGGAGAATTTGAACTGCTCTCGTCATATGCAAGCCAATCCAGGCCTGCCGTCAGTGTCATATCACCCAACAAGGCGCTCGCCTGCACCTGGGCACCCTCCTGATCCACAATCCGATAAAAGGAACTCAATGGCCTGACATATTCATCCTCACCATTATAATAACGCCCCATCCAGCTCACCGAACCATCTGCAGTTGTACCATCATAAATAAAATCTATCGCATGGTTTGCCAGCTCATTATAGGCCGTCAGGTCATTAAACTCCAATGTAGATGGAGAACCCTGGCGTCCGACCTCGAAATGGTTGTAGATTACACCAAGATGGTGATGCTCCAGAAACTGGTAGCCAATATTGAAACTCCCTGCAGCACGGTCATCATACCCTGTATTGAAGTATGTCTGCCCACCCGCCGTTTCATAATCACCGGCATCGGAAAAATTCACACCTCCAGAAAAATCGAACTTACCGATCGAACCGCTGAATCCAGTTGCAATCTCACGAAATTCATGACTCCCCTGCGTATGTTCAACAAAAAAAGAAGGAATGCCTTCACCAGTCCTGGTAATAACGTTAACAACTCCCCCGATAGCGGCAGAACCATATTGCACGGCTGCGGCACCACGGATAATCTCTATCCGTTCAACGTTTTCCGTCATGATCTTGGCAAGGTTACCCGTTCCTGCACGTCTTCCGTTGAGAAGTATAAGGATCTTACCCCGCAAGTCATTGCCATGCGTATCGCTGCGAAAGCTCCTGATACCAATACTCGTCATTGCGCCAGGGTACTTCTGGATATGACCAACGCTTTTCTCTGCAAGCAATTCTCCAAGATCTTCAGCAGGTAACTCTTCGATCTCGTCGCGGGAAATCACGGTAACATTCGAGGTAAGATCTTTTTTCAGTTCCTCGAAGCGACTGGCAGTAACCACGTACTCGCCGGCGGTGTAGGTCATTGTAGTTGCGCGCTCTTCAGGCGCAACGTCAGCCCTGGCGACGCCAGAAGCAAGCAGGCCGATGGCCAGGAACAGGATGGAATGTTTCTTTTTCATCGATGCAATCATGTTTGATGTAAAAAAATGCACATGACTGGATCTAGCAGGGAATGGCGGATGCAGAGAGGGCACGAAGAGTAATGAACAAACGTACAGCTGGCAAAACCGGCCGACGAACCATTGAAAGAAATGTACTGTAAAGCACACACGGACACTCCGTACGAACATGCATTGCACTGCCTGACTATAACCCGTAGTCAAATACTGGTTGCACATACCTGGCAGGTCTCCTGACTTTCAACGGCCAACTCATCCCGAAGCCTTCCCGCGGGTTTCCAGGGCGGAAACCATACGCAGTGACTTGCGGGAACCTCCTTCACCCTGCCATGGAGCCATGGCACAGCTACGGAAGCCATCCGTTCTTACAGTTGCGGGTACAGTGTACGATTCTCACGTACTTCCCTATTCTCCGGCTTTTAAACCGGCACCAGGTACGGTGAAAGAACATTTAAGCTCAATTATACATTTTTTTGCCTGAGTTACAAAAAAAGCACCCATCCTTCAGATGACATTGCCGGGCACCTCTTTTTTTGCGTTCAAACATGAGACTCTCGATCTTCTTGTCCAGACCATCGTCCCGTCACCGGATTATCGACAATATGCCAGGCAACCGACCATTCTGTCTGGTGGTAAGCAAAACAGAGGCGCTACAAAACTCCATCGATCTGGACCTAGCAAGCAGATCGATACCTCCCAGCACGAAGATTTGAGGTGCGAGTGCACCATTTTTTTTGACCTCATGTAATTTCTTCGTATAATCCTTCAGTTTTCGAGATTGTTCTTTCTCATCCGGTGCCTGTGCACACAGGGTAAAAGGGAATTGCGTGAAAATCGCAAACTGTACCCGCAACTGTCAGTACCTTGACCGATCATCCGCTTCACAGATCGGTCGCCAATCCAGAGAGAATGTCACTGCGTCATTATACTGTCCGCCCTGGACAACGTGGGAAGACATTGGTCTCATGCTATCGGTACAAGTCAGGAAACCTGCCGGATGATTATCGCTACAGCGATCCGCTAAAAAAGGCTACGGGAACATAGCCCGGCGATAAACCCATGCCCCCGAGAACCTTCTGTTTATCAGCATCTACTGTTACAGCACGCCTGAAAAACGAGGTACTCAACACGCGCACCTACCATGTGGGCTTCTCACGAGTGGTGACCATGCGCAGTGCACTATCCCGGTTCTCTTGCTGCACATACTGATGCCGGCGAACGGTTGTTTTCAGAAAGCAAGCAATCAAACCAGGATTCATCCATCATGCACTACTCTGCATTGACCAAGCGGTCACTCTCGGCACTCATGGCAACCCTTCTGTTCATTCATGCCTCCCCATCATCCGCTCACGCAACAGAAGCAACGGAAAACAATGCTGCAACTCCCGAAATTGTCGTCACCGCGACAAAAACCACTGAAGATGCACACGTTCTTCCAGCTACCATTTCCACAGTTTCAAGAGAATCAATTGAACGACAGGTAGCGGAAAACACCCCCTCACTGCTCAACAAGATCCCCGGTGTCACCATCGAAGGTGCCGGCATGTGGGAAGCAATTCCAGTCATTCGCGGGTTCGGCCAAACCAGGACCCTTGTGCTTATAGATGGCCACAGGCAAAACAACCTCTGGGCAGGCCGCGACCCGCTTACCCCCTTTATCAACGTTGCTGAAGTTGAACGCATCGAAGTCCTCAAAGGACCAGCCTCCGTCCTCTACGGAAGCGATGCCCTCGGGGGTGTCATCAATTTCATCACCAAAAAGGCAGATTACGCGCAGAACGACACCTGGCACTTCAAGCCGGAAGCAGGAGTCACCTACAGTTCCACAGATGAAGGATGGACCGGGAACATGGCGCTTTCAGGCGGAGGCCAGGGGTTTGACTTCCGGATAGATGCCACAACGCTCGATCATGAAAACTATACCGACGGAAACGGTGATGAAGTAGCAAACAGTCAGTTTGAAGCACAGAGCATAGGAATCCAGGGACGCTACCACATCAGTGATGAGCAGGAAATCTCCCTCTCCTTCCGGCATAATGACATCGATGACATGGGTGTTCCGCAAAAAGACAACGCCCCATGGTCCCACTTCACGAAATTCGATGCCAACACCTGGAAGGCAGCTTACACGGCAAGAGAGCTCGGCATCATCGAGGAACTGCAGCTCAAAGGATGGATAGTAGACCAGGAACGAGTGTATGACGGGCGCATCGATAACATCGAAAAAAAGATGTACACCCTGAAAAGCAACACCATCGAAACCGGGGCAAAAGGGACATCGCTACAGTTGACCTTCGCCCCTGCGGACAGCAACACCCTTGTTACAGGTATAGAATACATCTACGAAGATGCCGTTTCAGCCGAAACACAGGTCAAAAAATCCCTGACCAATGACGCGATAAAACAATACGTCTACTTTCCACCGGTATCAGATGCCCATCGCAACCATGTAGGCATCTACGCCGAAGACAAGCATGCATTCAGCAATGGCTCCGTACTCACGGGAGGCATCCGCTACGACTACTTCAGTGCAGATGCCGCACCAGCCCTCTTCAGGCTGGAAAAACCCGATAGCTCCCTCCAGTCAGAAGACACCAACGTATTCGACAAGCAGAGCAATCAGGCCGTCACTGCCTCCCTCGGCTATCTCTATCCATTGAACAGCGTCCTCAACCTCACCACTAACCTTGCCACAGGATTCCGGGCACCCGACATTTTCGAACGGTTCTCCACCAGGGGCGGCAACCCGATCATTGTCGGCGCCCCCGATCTCAAACCAGAATACTCCTGGAACATCGAGTCCGGCCTGAAACTTAAATCAGGCCGCCTGGCAGGCTCATTCGCCCTGTTCTATGCATGGGTCGATGACTTCATCAGCCTCGAAGACACTCCGGCTATCCTGTTCAACGACACCCCGACAATGACATATGTCAACATCCCGGAAGCCAGGATCTACGGTTTCGACGGCGGCCTGACATGGCGCCCTGCAGAGCACATCTCACTGTTCGGCACCATAGCCTCCGTCATCGGCAAAAACAGGACCGACAACCAGAGGCTCAGCAGCATTCCGGCACTCAACGGCACGCTCGGCATCCGCTGGGAAGACCAGCTGAACACCAGGTCGGAGTGGTGGATAGAACTCAACAGTGAACTGTTCGACGACCAGGATAACACGGCACCCGGTGAAAAAACGACCCCCGGTTACGCGCTCCTGAACCTCAGAACCGGCATCAGCTACAACAAGGATATCAAGCTCTCAGTGGCAATAGACAACCTCTTCGACCGCACCTACAGGAACCACCTGAGTATGGCCGATTTCCTCTATGAGCCAGGCATCAACATCAAGACCTCTATCAATGTCGCCCTGTAAGAAGAACGTCAGCATGAGGGTATCGTGCCGGCTCAACCAGCACGCAGCATGAAGCCGTTTCCCCTCCTGCTCCTCAGTACAGCCATACTGCTCATGGCTGTACTGCTGTCACTCGGGATTGGACGTTACCCTGTCACACCAGGCGCAGCACTCTCGTTCCTTGTTTCGGGAGAAACCCTGGATCCCCACCTGCAAACCGTCCTGTTCCGCATCAGATTACCAAGGATCATCGCAGCCATTGGTGCCGGAGGCGCACTGGCCCTGGCAGGAGCCGCTTACCAGGGAATGTTCCGTAACCCCATGGTAAGCCCCGATATCCTCGGCGTAAGCTCAGGTGCAGGATTCGGGGCAGCACTGGCAATCCTTCTCGCCCTGCCGGTTGCAGGAGTCCAGGCATCAGCCTTCGCAGGGGGACTTGCAGCCGTCCTGCTGGCTGTCGCGATAAGTCTGAGCGTGAAAAAAGAGAACAACTCGACCCTGGTCCTGGTACTGTCCGGCATCATCATCTCGGCACTGTTCAGTGCCCTGATAGCATTGGTCAAATTTACAGCCGACCCGGAAAACAGGCTCCCTGCCATCACCTTCTGGCTGATGGGAAGCCTGGCAGACATCCGCATGCAGGAGCTCCCCGCTGTCCTGCTCCTCGTACTCGCCGGAAGCCTGGCGGTTATCCTCTCGGGATGGAAGCTCAACGTCCTCTCATTTGGCGAAGACGAAGCCAAAACGCTTGGCATCCCTACCACACGGCTACGCATGCTTGTCATCACAGCAGCGACGCTCATAACAGCCAGCGTTATCGCACTCTGCGGCCTGGTCGGGTGGATCGGGCTGGTTGTCCCCCATATCGCACGTATGCTTGGAGGACCGGACCACCGCCTCCAGCTCCCACTCTCCTTCCTGCTCGGAGGCAGTGCACTCCTCCTGTTCGATACGATAGCGCGAACAATAAGCGCCTCGGAAATCCCCATCGGGATCATCACAGCGCTTGCCGGGGCTCCTTTTTTTATCGCGATTCTTAAACTCAAGGCAAAGCAATCATGGTAGAACGCAGGGACCCATGCATCGAGCTGCACAACGTCGATCTCGGCTACGCTAAGAGCCAGGCATTGCTGCAAGGCATCAACCTTACGCTCCCGATGCAGGGTATATGCACCCTGCTCGGCCAGAACGGAACAGGAAAAACAACGCTCTTCAGAAGCCTCCTCGGCCTGCTTCGTCCACTCCGTGGCACAATTACGTTTGACCAACGCCCGCTGCAGCACATACGCCAGCAGGAACTCGCAAAGCTGGTAGCATACGTCCCGCAGGCACACACGACACCCTTTCCCTACCGTGTACGAGACGTTGTCCTGTTCGGACGAACTGCCCACATGGGCTTCTTTGGCAACCCCGGCCGCAAGGATCGGCAGGCAGTGGAACAGATCCTCGACATGCTCGAACTCACCCGGCTCTCGGACAGGATCTATACCGAACTCAGTGGCGGAGAACGACAAATGGTGGTCATCGCCCGGGCGCTTGCCCAGGAAGCCAGCCTCCTTATCCTCGACGAACCAACCTCGAACCTTGATTACGGCAACCAGGTACGCCTACTGAAAACCATAGCCAAGCTTGCCCACAACGGCACCGGCATCCTGATGGCAACCCACCAGCCCGACCATGCCGTACTCCTGCAGGCAAGCGTCCTGCTTATCAGGCAAGGCCAGATCGAGTACCATGAACACCATGAAGATGCATTGCAACCAGAACATCTCGCATCGGTCTACGGAGCAGGCATCGACATCATCGATGTCCCACAGAAGGATAAACCATCCGCCAGGATCTGCAGGCCAATCATAGCGTAGTAACCCAAACCAGAAAAAACCATTCATGAACCAGCAAGGCATCAAAACAGCACTGCAGGCATCAACAGCTGGCCTGCTCTCCCTTTTTCTTTTACTTATGATATCCTGTACCCCTTCTGAGCCGGCAAGCGACAGCAACTCGAGAAACGTGACAGATATGGCTGGCAGAACAATGAGCATACCAGACCAGGTAACGAAAATCTATGTCAACCGTCCAGGAAGCATCCTGCTCTATGCCTTCGATCCGGAACTGATCGCAAACAGGTCGTTCAATTTCACCCCGGAAGCAGCGCAATTCCTCTCGGACGACTACCTCGCACTCCCCTACACCGAAGGCTCGGCAGAAGAGATCCTGAATCTGGACCCCGACATGATCCTGACATTTTTCGACATCAACCCGAACTCGATCGACCAGGCAGACAAACTGGCCGAAAAAACCGATATTCCCGTCTACCTCGCCTCCCTCGAGCTAGAAAATTATCCTGAGGTTTTCCGGCGCCTTGGCACACTGCTTGACAGAGAAGAACAGGCTGCAACCATGCAGAAGTTCATCGATACACATGTAGGCCCGATTCTGAAAAAAGCAAACGATATCCCAGCCAGCGACAGGATCTCGGTCTACTACGCAGAAGGAGACCGCGGCCTGCATACCGACCCAGCCGGTTCGATCCACAGCAGGCTGATCGACATGGCAGGAGGCATCAACGCAGCCAACATCGATGGCATAAGCCGTAAAGGCATGAGCGAAATATCGATGGAACAGCTCCTCATGTGGGATCCGGACCTGGTCCTGGTATGGGCCGGGCTTGGCACAATCACGCCTACCATGGCACACCTACAGAACGACCCACTCTGGGCACGCCTGCAGGCAGCCAGAAATAACAGGATCTATCAGATCCCCTACCTGCCATACGGCTGGTTCGACCGCCCGGCAAGCATCAACCGCCTGCTCGGCATTCCATGGCTCGCCAACCTGCTCTACCCGAACATCTACGATATCGACATCGAGGCGGCTGTTGCGGAATACTTCAGAGTATTCTACCACTACGAACTGAGCAGCGAAGAGGCTCAAGCACTGCTGAACCCATGAACAAAGGAGGTCGGAGAGACGGTTGACGAACGACAGGGTCGACGGAGACAAGCAGTCGCTCGTCGATCCACCCTTCACACATCACGGCACCCGTGCTCGTCACAGAGAATACAGCCATCCTGCATGGTCATGAGCACGAATTCGAGACCCCCTGAAGGGAACCGGTTACGGCAGACCCTACGGCACGACTCTGCCAGTGCCCGGTACAACGGTTCCGAAGAGCTGAACGGTACAATATCGACAAGTGAACGCACCAGTTCAAGGGCTTTCGCCTTCAACGCCACATCTTCTGCGTAGCCGGTCTTGCGTACCAGGTGCTCGATGAACTGCGGATTGAGGCCGACCGTCCTGCTGGAGAGATCGAGTTCACCCTGTGCGAGCTTGGTGGCCTTGGCGAGCATCACACCGACGGTCAGGTGGCGGAAACCCCCGTCATGCCGAATCATGTCGAGGGTGCTGCCGACCCTGTTGCCATAGTGAATAAAGGCCGTTTCGGGAAGATCGGGATACATCCTCCGGAGCAGCTTTTCGCTTCTCGCACCTGCGCACGCCACGAGATGCGTGCTGCCGTTGTGACGGGCGACCCTGATCGTGCGGGCGATGCTTTCGAGATATGCTTCTTCGCTGTAGGGTATGACCCTCCCACTGGTACCGATAATCGAAATGCCGCCGTAGACTCCCACCCGTGCATTCAGGGTTTTACGGGCAACCTCTTCACCTCCGGGAACAGACACCGTCACCTCTACCCCGCAGCGGAGACCGTAACGATCGAGCAGGTCACCGAGCGCCTCCCGGATCATCGATCGCGGAACGGGGTTGATCGCCGGACCACCCACGTCAATGCCAAGACCGGGCAGAGTGACCACTCCAACCCCCTCCCCCTTGCAGAACTCGACATAGCCTTGCGGCGCATCATCGAGCAGTGCAACCCTGCAGCAGACCAGGAGCCCGTTTGTCACGTCGGGATCATCCCCCGCATCTTTTCTCACACAGCAGGATGCCCCCGCTGCATCGCAACGTCCCGCTTCAGGACTGAACTCTGCAGAGCCGCCATCCGGAAGGGTGATGGATACCCGTTCGGGCATCTCACCATCCAGCAGCAGGTGCAGCGCCGCCCGGGCAGCCGCGGTTGCACACGAACCGGTCGTATACCCCTGCCGCAGTTCGCCCTTCTGCCTGGTCATGCCTGGAGAGATACGTGTTCAAGCAATCCTCCAAGCTCACAGAGGCTCCTGACAACCCGGAACCCAGCAGGCAGGGAGGGTCGCCTGACAAGGACAACGGGAATACCCAGTGATGATGCCGCGGCTATTTTTTCCAGGAGAAACCCGCTCGTCCCGCTCTCCTTCGTCAGCAGGCAGTCAATACCATAAGCCATGAGGCAGTGGCGTTCCTCATCGACTGTTCTGGGCGGGTTCATCATGATAAGATGACCGGACGGGAACCCCTTCTTCTGAGCCGTGAGCGCAGAGCGACAGGAAACAAGAACCCTGAGCTTCATCTCACGGCGTTCCCAGTATGGCCGGAGCGGATCGATGGACTGGATGCCGGTAGCGGCAAGAACCCGTTGAGGGTTCATGTTCATGAGAAGGGAGACTGCAGCGTCGAACGAACCAACATCGTGGATCACTGCTTTTTCGGACAGGTGTAAAGGCAACCTGTAATCCCGCTCGAAACGGATCACCCCGATCCCCGACCTGCCACACGCACACGCAATGTTGTCATGCAGTTCTGCGGCGAACGGATGCGTCGCATCGATAACCATCCTTATCCCCTTCTTTTCAAACAAGGCAGTCATGGCATCGGCATCCAGCGCACCGAACCGGTACTCGCCGAAATCCATGGTGAACCGGGTCGACTCCATCTTGGTCGAATAGAGGTACGGCATGGATGTCCTGTCGAGAAATCCGGCCACCTTTTTCCCTTCGGTTGTTCCACCGAACACGATAATCATCTCTCACTCCTCCCCGTCCGAGCACCTGAACCCATGAGTGAAATGCGGATCGTAGAGTTTCGAACGGTTTTGTCGCGCCCCGATAGCTTCACCGACGACAAGCAGAACCGTCCGGGTTTTTCCGCTTTCGCGAACCATTGCCGCAAGGCTGCCAAGCTCTCCTCTCCATACCTGTTGGTCGTCCCAGCTCAAGCGGTAGCAAACGGCAACCGGTGTCGTCGGAGGATACTCCTCCTCGAGCTCCCGCTGCACCTGGTCGGCCCACTCTGCGCTGAGAAAAATACACATGGTTGCCCGTGCGCGAGCAAGGTCGCGCAACCGTTCTTTTTCCGGAACCGGCGTCCGCCCGTTCCCCCTGGTGAGAATAATGGTCTGCACTTTTTCTGGCACCGTAAACTGGGAGTTCAATGCGGCCGCCGCCGCCTGGAAGGACGATACGCCCGGCACAATATCGTAAGGCATACCATGCGCCTCGAACCATGCGATCTGTTCCTGGATCGCTCCGTAAATACAGGGGTCTCCCGTATGGAGGCGTACGACCAGTTTTCCCTGGAGGCAGAACCGTTTCATCAGCTCGAACTGCTCCTCGAGCGACATCGACGCGGAACTGCGCACCAGCGCCCCGGCATGAGCATACTCCGTAAGCTTTTCCGGCACGAGGCTTCCTGCATACAACACAAGGTCAGCAGCCTCGATGAGCTCCCTGCCCCTGACCGTCACCAGGCCCGGATCGCCCGGGCCGGCCCCGACAATGGAAATATGGCCACGCCGCAGAGCATTCTGCCTCAGGGAGACGGCAAACGTAAAATGGCGCGGCTGACCATGTTCGACATCCTCGAGGGCAGCTTTCTGTTTTTCGACAATCCACTCCTCATGACCGGCGAGCAGGGCCGAAGCCGCCTCGGAAACACTGTGTATTCCGACTTTTCGAAACACAGTTTCGGAAGGGTTCGGAACGCCCCCTACTGCTTCGAGCGCCTGAGCCTCGAACCCCTGAAGGGGGATACCGAGTTGGATGGCGATCGCCTGGAATGCAGGTTCCTGCAGCTTGAAATCCACTGTAGCGAGAGCTGTAACCGATCGGTACGAGAGGCGCTTTTCCCGGAGCCGGTGAAGAAACGAGCCGACAAAACGCTCCGGATCGATACCTTTCTCTGAACCCACTCCCACGCACAGGACACGGGGCCTGTAGAACACGGCCTGGACAGGAGGCTCGTACAGGAAGGGGGTCACCGCAAGCAGCAACGAACAGGACTCGACATCGACATCCTCGTAGCGATAAGCGACGGTCACGAAATCCGGGCAGGTTCTCTCGAGCCTTTCGGTCAGTTCATCGCGGACATCGAGCAGCAGCACCGTCGGTTCATGGTTGACAAAGGCGGCCTGTGCATCCGTCAGCGACCTCCCCCCGAGCCCGGCACGGTACTCTGTCCCCCATCCCTCGTCACGCCCGAGAATATCGAGAGGCCACAGGCCCTGCACGTCGCTCGAGGTGGTAATGACCGGCTGCGCTCCAAGCATGCGCGCAACCCTGCGGGCAAGATCGTTAGCGCCCCCGTGATGCCCTGAGAGAACGGACTGCACGAACCGCCCCTGTTCATCGCAGTTGATGACGGCCGGATCGCTGTTCTTGCTCTGAAGCACCGGGGCGACCGCACGGACGCAGATACCGAGAGCCCCGAAGTACACCAGTGCATCCCAGTTGTGAAACTCCTCTGCAGTCCACGCCGTGATCGAGCTGATCCTGGTCGATTCAGCCCCGGACCTCGGTGAAAACAGGCCAACGTCAGTGGTTCCGCACGCTGCGAGTTCCTGTTTAAGGCGTAAACCGATCGTGATTCCCTGCTGAGAAGCGGCGATAATAGCGAGACGGTCTGATGACATAGAAACAGATGAAGTTATTCCTGCACTGCGGCAGCGATGGTTATTGGATTATGCCTCCCGGGAGTGATCGCAAGGTCATCGGGCAGGCGAAGCGCATGGTGCCGGGCCCGCGCATGAAACCGTTCAAGGGTGTCTGTCCTGACAGCGTTGACCACAATCCGTCCGCCAGGCGAAAGCCGCTCGGCTGCGATATCGAAGATCGCCTCGAGCTGCCCCCCGTGCCCGCCGATGAACACGGCATCAACCCGGCCATCCGGCCCGGCATGGTCATCAACCCCCTGCTTCAGCACGTCACCCATCACCACCCGGACTCCCGGAGCCCCGAACCGCCTGGCATTGCGCTCGAAGATCCCTTCGCATTCAAAACGCTTTTCAAATGCGGTAATCTCCAGGCCGGGGAACTGCAGCCGGGCCTCGATGGACACCGATCCGGTACAGAAGCCGATATCCCAGAAGTACGAACAGTTCACCAGGTTGAGTCGTGAGAGCGTAGCCAGGCGAAGCGGCATTTTCGTGATCATATCCGGCCGGCCCGGAAGCCCCTCGAAAAGCGAATCGGCAATACCGTAGTATCGCTCCCGGAACGGGCCGCCCCGGAGAATGACGCAGTTGAGATCGTCAAAGAGCGCGTCCGATGCGTCTGCCGGCGAAAGCTCCGTCACCCGTTCTTCAGGCCCCCCGAGAGCCTCGCCGACGACCAGCGAATACCCCCCGTAGCCGTATTCGAGAAGACGGCGCGCAATCGCTGCAGGCGTTTTGCACCTGTCGGTCAGCACGCCGATAAGGCCGGCTCCTTCGATGAGCAGACGATCGAGTTCCTGCCAGCTCCTCCCGGTCAGGGAGGCGAAACGCATTGACTGATACGGCAGCTGAAGCCGATGCGCAAGTGTCTGCAGCGAGGAAAACGCCGGAACAAAACGGCAGGATGCATCCGGAAAGTATTTCTGCAGGGTCGCTCCGAAGCCGTAAAACAGCGGATCTCCGGAGGTAAACACCACGACCCGGCCTCCGGCTTCATCCAGCTGTCGCATCACATCACTCATAGGAGGTGCGATGGTAATCCATCGGCTGGCGTGCGGAAGCAGATGCCCGACGATGGCGCGATGCCGCTCACCTCCGGCAAACACCCTGCATACAGCGATCTCTCGCAGGGTTTGCGGATCGAAAACCGGGGAACGGCTGTCACTCAGTCCTATAACAATAAACTGTTCAGACATCGCGTCCCGGTTTCATTGCTTCGGCATCGTCGAGACTCATGGCAGCATTCACAATCGTCGCCGCAACCGAACTTCCCCCCTTCCTGCCCTCGATCACCACGTACGGTGTACTTCCGGCAGCTGCTTTCAGCCGCAACTTCGACTCAACGACATTGACAAACCCGACCGGGGCCCCCACCACACCCATAGGCGAAAAAGAGCTCCGATGCATGAGATCAGCCAATTCTGTCAGCGCGGTAGGAGCATTACCCACAACAAACAAGGCATCAGGGTGCTCAACTGCAGCAATCCGCATACAGGCCTGGGTCCTGGTAATGCCCTCGGCAGCAGCCATCTGGGTCACACGCGGGTCTGAAAGATAGCAGTACACCGTAATCCCGTACCGTTCAAGAGCCCCCTTGCGCAACCCGGACTGCACCATGCTCACATCCGTGACAATTACCGCGCCACCTGCTGTCAGCTTCCTGTGCCAGGTAGCGATAGCTCCTGGCGAAGCATGAAAAATATCCTCGAACTCGAAATCAGCAGTCGTATGAATCGTATGGATCATCGCCCATCTCGTATCGAGCGGATAGTCATCACGTTGCATCAACCCCGCGATAGTGCGGAAACTGTCAATCATGATCGACTGCCCTACCGTCACCGACCGGTCTCTCTCCTCGCTGAAATACCCCCTAGGAGTAATCATCCGCTCACCGCTCATGAAGGTCGAGGCATTGCCGATCAGCACAACCGTGAACATGTCCACCGTATCGGGATCGAACGCTTCCAGCGTTGTACGCAGAATGGTTTCATCAGCCCTGCCCGCATTCCTGGCAATCCCGACAGGAGTCGATCCGGGACGGCTCTTCATGAAAAGCTCCCTGAGGCGATGTAGCTGCCAGTAACGCCCCCTGCTTGCAGGATTGTAGACAGCAGTCACGAAGTCAGCCGCAGCTGCAGCCTCTATGCGGCGCTCGATCACCCGCCACGGCGTCATCAGGTCCGACAATGAAATCACGCAGAAATCGTGGCTGACCGGTGCACCGAGCCGTGCCGCGGCAACCTGGAACGCACTGATACCCGGCAGCACCGACATCCCGATCCCCTTGTAGGCATCCTCTTTAGCCTGCAGCTCAAGCATGAGCGGAGCCATACCGTATATCCCGGCATCACCGGAACTCACCACCACCACAATCCGTCCCTCCAGGGCAAGCGCAAACGCCAGGCGTGCACGCTCTTCCTCTTTTGTCATACCGCTTGCATACCGCTCAACGCCCTCCGGTATCCACGCCTCGATCTGCTGCATGTACCCGGTGTAGCCAACCACGGCATCCGCTGCCATGAGAGCCTCACGCACATCCGACGTCAGCATACCAACAGTGCCAGGACCGATCCCGGCTACAACAATACGACCTTCTTTCATAACTTGCCCTCGACTGATGATGCTACCCTGCCATAGCGTGAACACACCAGCAGGGAAAAATACGGGATCGTTCGTGCACAGAGCTCCTCAACCCTGGAGGTGATAAACTCCCCAGGCATCCCGATCTTTTCAGCATAGAAAAAGTCCGGACGCCTCTTTT
>JGI11705J14877_10000837_pt1 | contig 18524 bp, 26 predicted proteins | sample Etolaghawater15m_FD_14877 | JGI IMG/M metagenome (IMG submission 14877)
TTAAATGAAAATCAGTCTAATTATTTTATAACTGATCAGGCCACTGGCAACATCACTTACGGCTCCAAAAAGAAGCTTGATAAGATAATAAAAGATTCTAAGGGAATCCCTGAGTACCTTAGAAACACAGCTAGGGCACCTGATTACACTGGCGTCAGACCGAAGCTGATAAGAGGTGCTTACTCCACTGACAGAAACAAGAGCCAGGGCTTTGCCGTGAGGCAGTTCCTTTCCCCCGGACTCGCTGTGAAGGATAAGCAGACTGGAAGGCTAGAGAACACCGGGGAAACCTTCGGTGCGCGCAGGCCGAGTGTTACTGAGCTTTCTTTTGCTCCAGATCTCCAGACCGCCAGTTCGGTTGAGCTTGAGTTTGCCAAGGAAACCATGCCCGGAGCAGCTAACTGGGACAAGAAGGTTGACGAGGTAGGCAGGCAGAAGAGAGCGGAGTTGCAGGAGCTTTTCGAGGAAGAGGGTCGCCTGTTTAGACCCCCGCCGATGGCCGAGATCTTTGCTGATTCCGACATTCAGCGCCCGCAGAAGCCGAGCCGTATCTCCAAGAGAGAGAAGGTTCTCTCCGAGATCAAAGAGTATCCGGTTGAGCGTGGGCAGGAAGTTCTTGACATCATCGAGAATAAGCTCAAGGAAGCCAATCTCGACAAGGCCCTCATTGCCACAGTCAAGGACAAGATTGGGAGCGATGGCGTAACAGCCGAAGGTTCTTACAGCCCCAATGATGATGGCTTCAGAAGAATCGCTATCAGCTTAGATCAGATCAAGGATGCCAAGACCAGCGAAGAGGTTCGTATCGCTGTCGCTGGAATCATGGATCATGAAATTATTCATGCCATGAGAGATCTTGACCTGTTTACCATGCAGGAATGGAACGTGCTTTCCAACGCGACGTATCGCGTTAGGAACAAGGACGGTCAGACATTCTTTGAGCGTGCTGCCATCGACTATGAAGGGCAGGGAGACACGAACTACATCTTGGAAGAGGCTGTTGCCGAGATGTATCGGCAGTATTACAGCGTCCCTGAGGTAAGAAGGCAGATTGCTGGTCAGCCAAGAACCCTTCTTGAGCGCATTGCCGTGTTCATGGAGAAGATGTACAACGCCATGAGTGGTGCAGGCTTCGTGACCTCGGCTGACGTGATCAGCAGCATGAAGAGGATTCAGGCTAGAGAGGCCGGAGAAGTTAGGACTATACAGGGTGATAGGAATACCCTGAGAACAGCCACTCCTGTAGGAACGGAAGAGGATAAAGATTCAAGGCTGTCTAAGGTTAGCGAAGCTGAAAGCGCATATGATGAGCAGGCTTCCAAGTTCCCCGATCTTTCTGATTATGGTCGTTACTCAAAAGAGTTCATAATACGCGATGCCGAGGAAGGCGAAAGAGATCCTGATTCCTACATAAGAATTTTTGAAAGGAAAGCCGGCGAGGGGGATTTACCGAGAGAAGCTCTGCCTCTTGCTGTTGCTTCCCGTGATTTGTTTATTGCCTTGTCTGAATCTGGAAGTGCTGTTGCTGTCGAAGATGCTGCCTCTACCTTAGAGGAAAGGGTGAATAAAGCAGCTTCCAGAAAGCCTGTTCCTAATATAGAAATTAGAAACGGTTTGGCTTATTTGCCTGGGGGCGCAGAGATAACAGTCGATGCCATAAACAAAGTAGAACAAATTATACAAAAAAACGAAAGATCTCTGTCTAATGTAGAGTCTTCTTTTGAAACAGAAGAAGACTGGTATGAATACAGTGTTAACCTTAAGAACAACCCTAATGAAATAAGAAATCCAGACGCTCTACTTTCTTCTATACTCGATACTGGTTACGGTCTGGCCGATTTCAGACTTGCAACATTAAATCAATTTAAATATGATCTCGCTTCTCGCATAGGGGCAAGCAAGGAATATCTTTCTGATATAAAGGCAGGATTCGAGTACAACGCTTCCAAGGGCTTGGCTGATTCAGAGGTTACTTCCTTATCCAGCCTAGAAAACGCAAGTGATGAAAGACTTTCCGCAGTTCCCTTAGCTCCGGGGACCACGCCAATACCTGAAGGCCATGTAAGATTTTTCCATTACACCAAAGCAGATCCGAACACTGTACGGAGAACGGGAATCGATATTTCTTTTGCGAGAGGTGAAACTTATGGAGAGCCCAATCAGATATGGGCAACTAAGCAACCTCCTGAAAAGATCACAAGACCCTATGTTGAGTTTTCCCTTCCCTATGATGATCCGCGCATAGGTGGGACCATCCGTAGCGGAGATGTCCGAAGCAGAACAGAAAGCCAAGCAACATTTACAGGGTCTATAAGACCTGAAGAATTAATTGCAATCCACGAGCCTTGGCACGACCAGTACAGGCGTATAATAAATAACCCAAGGCTTACTAATGAAGTTCTAGATGGTAAGCATGACAGGTTACTCGGAAAGGAAACTCCTGTAAGCCGTGCTGTATCCGAAGTAAAGAATTTAGCTCGCGGCGAGGGCGATTCCTTATCCAGCCTAGAAAATGCAAGCGATGAAAGACTTGCAAGGGTGTTGGATAGGGCTGAACCCTACACCTATATCGTGGACACGAACACTGGCGATAAGTTTTCTGCGACATTCCAGTCGGACGCTGGCTCTTATTTTGTCTTTCTGGCTAATCTGGCTAAGGATCCTAGAGGAAAAGGCAAGGCTTGGAATATTGTCTTCATTGATGAAGAGAGAGGCACGGATGTCACTGACATCGAAGGTGGACCCGGCGCCCTCAGGGTCCTGAAGACGGTACTTGATCTAACCAAGGAACTTGTCAGAGAAAAGAATCCTGACGGGTTCAACTTCGCTGCCAGCAGAACTACCAAGAAGAAGGACAAGGAGCAAAAGGAAGCCCCTGCAAGAGCAAGGCTCTACGCTCGTGGTATCAAAGACATCGCTAAGGAGTACGGGTACTCAGTAGAAGAGGTGGTGGAGCAGTTTGACACCTTCTTCTATGCCGAAAAGGGCGACTTCAAATACGAAGTTCAGGACGAACGAATGTCCGTTGCCCCTTCGCCCACTCTCACGCAGGGTAGCCCGCAGTCTCAGTGGAGAATCCCCTCTGTAAACCCCGTCTCCAGAATGGACTTCACCAGCAGGGCAGTCAAAGACTTTAATGATGAGCGTTTAGCTATTGCTTATCACGGGTCCGGTGTTGATTTTGACAAATTCCAGACCCAATTCGTAGGTACTGGTGAAAAGGCGCAGGCTTTTGGATGGGGATTGTATTTCACTGACCTTTTAGACATCGCTGAATTTTACAGGAAGACTGTCGCTAAGCCTGTATACGGTCGAGTTGAAATTGGTGGGATAACCATATACAAGGCAGAGGACAAGCCAGCGGATTACGGACCCAGCATGAGAGACAGCCAGATTGATGGAGTTGACCCCTTCATCGTGGCTGAGTTCCAAGAGAATATGATTCTCATGGTTGAGGAGCAGCTTGAAGCCACTGGCGGTGCTGACCAAGCGATAGCTGACGCGGCGACAAGGTATGTAACAGAGGAAATAATCGAAGCTCGCGATGAAGGAGACATCGACCGTCTTCGTGACTGGTCGAATCTCTTGTCTATGATCAGGGAGGAAGGGGCTCTCGCCGAGGTGACAAGGGAAGGTCAGGCCTACGAGGTTGACATACCTGAAGTAGCCGACTTGTTTGATTACAACGGCTCTATGATAGACCAGAGCCCAAAGGTGGTGGATGCGTTTAGGAAGGCTTTTGAATCCGAAAATATGTCCGAGGAGTTCGACCAACTCTACGGAGAAGACGGAGATGAATCAGCCGCTGCATTCTACGACGCCCTTTCATTCCTTGGACAGAGAGAGCAGTACGCTTCAGAGCTTCTAAATAAGTACGGAATCAAAGGCCACTACTACGAAGTAGGCCAGTTCACTCCTAGCATAGATTCTTCTGACGCTAGGAACTACGTCATCTATGACGATGAATCGATATCGATAGTCAAGAAACTGTATCAGGACAAGCGTCCCGCTCTCGATAGAGACCCTGATCTAAGCAAGAGATCTGGAGAGATTATCGACGGAACTCGCACGGGCGAAAGGCTCTCCGTATCTAACCAGTCAAAGGTTAAGAAGAAGGAACCTCGCGTCCAGAGGGATATGGAGCAGTTAAGAAACATATTCCCTGCCAGAAACGAAGAGACATTCTTCGAGACTTTCAACAAGACCTTGTTCCAGCCTGACAGGGATCAGCTAAAGAAGTTCCTCACTCGAATGAGGATGAAGTTTATAGATCAGTACACTTATTTGCAGAAGATAAGTGAATCTGCTGCTCTCAAGATGAAGGACAATAGGGACATACGCGCTGCCACAAACGCAGCTTCCCTTGCCTACCTCTCCGACAGAACAAACAGCCTTACTGCTGGTGGAATAAACGACGGCGCTGTTGTCTTCCGTGGTGGGATTATTAGGATTGACCACACCAAGAAGAGCTTGAAGCAAGCATTAGAGCCCCTGTTTAAAGCAGATGATGATCTGTATAGAGACTGGGGCATGTGGATGGTGGCTAACCGAGCCCAGAGAATCATCAAGGACGGAAAGCTTACACCTCTCAGCAAGACTGAGATCAAAACCATCAACGAAGACATAAAGAGAAGAAACCTTCTCCCCATGTTTGAGCAAGTTAAGAGTGACTACGAAGAGTGGAATGACTCTCTGGTCGATGTGATGAAAGCCACTGGCATCATCAATGAAGAACTTGCCAGAGTCTTCAAGAAGTATGGTGACTATATTCCTTTCTACAGGAATATGGACATGGATGCAGAGGGTATCGAAGGCGTTTCGCCTGAGGTGTTCAAGCGGATCCTTTCAGCGGAAGGGGTTGATCTCTCCCTCGGTGCGAACAGAAGGCTGAGAAGTCTTTTCCCCACACTCACCGACCAGCGTCCTCCCAAGAAGATGAAGGGTGGAGATCAGCAGTTGGTTGATCCTCTCACTGGCATCATGCAGAACCTCCGCGCTGCCGTGATGGCTGGGTCTAAGAATCTGGCTGCCCAGAGGGTGATGATCGACGCCGTAGACGTGGGTATCGCAACAAAGGTTGAGCCCGATTCAAAGGGCAATGTCCCTGCTGGCGCATTCACTGTGCGAGTGAGCGGGGAAGAGAACTACTTCACCACGGATGATGATCTTCTCATTGAAACCTTGATGGGATTCACACAGGGTAAGGTGAACATCCATCCTTTCTTCTCTGGACCGGCCAACCTGCTCAGAGAGACAGTCGCCAGAAGCCCCTTGTTCCTTCTCAGGAACCCGCTTAGAGATTCAGTGGCTGTGTGGACTACTTCCGGTGCAAACATGACCCCGGTCATAGACACCATGAAGAGGTTCGCTAGAGAGATCGGAGAGAAGAGCGAGGAATACAAGACCCTGCGAGGTGCCGGTGTCGTTGGTGGTTATGACTACGTTTTCGAGCCCAAGAAGTTTGAAAAGAGCTTCAGGGATAAGATGCGTAGAGAAGGAATGACCACCAAGAAGAACAGCGCGGAGATTGTTACTGAGCCGTTCAGAAAGGTTTGGGACAAGCTGGGAGATATTTCTCAGGCTTCGGATGCGGCCACTCGCTTAGAGATCTATGAAGACACTCTTCAGAACTTACTGAATAAGGGTGTCGATAGAGCCGAAGCTGAGACTGAAGCAATCTTTCAGGCTATGGAAACCCTGAACTTCTCCAGAAGGGGGAACTCCGCTGTTCTCAGCTATATCATGCCTGCCCTCCCGTTCTTCAACACGAGAATCCAGGGCCTTGATCAGATGTACAGATCCCTCAGGGGTCAGTACAAGTCGAACCGAGACGGTGAAGTGAAGGCGATGAACTCCTTCCTCGCCAGAGGTGGTCAGATTGCTGCGGCCTCGATTGCCTACGCAATGCTTTCTCAGGATGATGAGGAATACAAGGCAGCCTCTCAGGCGGAAAGAGATGAGAACTGGATCATCGGTGGCGTCAAGATCCCGACACCATTTGAGACTGGTTTTATATTTAAAACTATACCTGAAAGATTGTATAGAGCTTTAGTGACTGGAGATGACACATTTAATGAAGGTTACGACGCATTCAAGAGAGGTCTCGTAAACGCATTCGAGATTCCGTTGGCTGGCCCGCAGGCGCTTGCACCAGTAGTAGAGGTTGTGTTTAACCACAGCTTATACACCGGAAGGCCGGTCGTCCCTCAGTACATGGAGGACAGACCCCCTGCGCTCCAGTACAAATATTACACTTCTGAATTCTCAAGAGTGATTGGCGAGACCTTCAATGTAAGCCCGCTTCAGGTCGAGCATGTCATCAACGGCTACACGGGAACGATAGGTTCTTACATACTTGGAGTTGCGGACTTCACCTCTAGCATTGCTCGCGGGAAGCCTGTGATGCTCGACTGGAGATCGGATGAACTACCTGTTATTGGTTCCATTTTTCAGAGCGCAGAGGCGTCCGTTGGTCAGCAGCAGGTTTGGAATGATTTCTATTTCTCAGTGAGAGGAATTGGCGCAGCCCTGAACGCAGCGCGCAACGAACCTGAGCTTCAAAAGGACATCATGGAAAGATACTCAGATGTCCTCGCTGTGAAGCCTCGGATTGAGAAAATAAATACGAGAATCAACAACCTAAGAGCGCAGCGAAAGAATGTCCTGCTTTCACGGCAGCTTTCGGATGACCAGAAGAGGGCTATGCTGGACTCTATCGACAAGTCGATCAAGGACATCATTGCCTCCACAAGTTCCTTGAGAAGCTTGGAGCCTGGACCGATACCGTTCTTTAGGGATATAAATTAATGTCACTCAGAATGAAGCATGGAGTATCCATCAATGGCATAAAGCCTGAGATGGTCATGGGTATAAACATTGCTCACGGCTACTTCTTGAGTCGTGGCATAAGCGAAATGGTTGTCACGTCTGTCGTGGACGGTAAGCATAGACCGGGTTCTCTTCACTACGTTGGCTACGCAGCCGACTTGAGAACTTGGGCTATTGAATCTGATCACTTGGCTGAGTTCACGCAGGGCTTGGCCGAAGAACTGGGCGAAGAATTTGATGTGGTTCTTGAGAAAGATCATATCCACATTGAGTTTCAGCCCAAAACACGAGGTAGATAAATGGATTGGTTGCTCGAAAATGTTGGAAGTCTTCTTGATATTGCTCTCAAGCTTGTGGGTGCGTTTGCTGTTGTGGCAACGCTAACCCCCAACGAGAGCGACAACGCCGTGGCTGATGGGCTCATGAAGTTCATCAACCTCCTCGGTGGCAACTTTGGTAACGCTCGTAACGCCTGATGTTGGAAACTCTCTTTGCAATAGCGTCCGTCTGCGTTCTTGCTTTTGTTCTCGCTTTTTTCTGGGGCGAGAGCAGGGAGCAGTCCGGAAGGGTGGATGCTGAGAGAGAGTCAGCAGAAGAGAAGATAGATAGGATCTCCCGTGGAGTTGAAAAGCTTATGGGGCCTCGCCCTTCTCGTCGTCTGCTCGTTAAACATTGGGAGCGCCGCCTGCGTAGGGCGACCAAGGGAGACCCTGATACCACCCTGCCCGACTCCGAACCTAGAGGCGATTGAGTCTCTAAGGGACGATGACATACCAGATCCAATAGTCGATTATCTAATAGATATAGATATCTATTGTGATGCTGTGGATGCCATTAGGGAATAGGAGATAGCCCCCGTGTAATCGGGGGCTTTTTCTTTTTATGGATAAGAAGAACGAGATTGAGGAAGAAAGAATAATAAGAAGAGGCATACACAAGTTAAAGCCTCCGCCTCCTTACAAGAGGTCTGACAAGAAGCCAAAGACCGGACCCACAATCATGGTTGTCCCTGACAGTCATGCCAAACCGGGGATACCAAATCACAGATATGAGTGGCTAGGAAGGATGGCTGTGGATCTCAAACCAGATTACATCGTGAATCTGGGAGATCTCTGGGACATGCACTCACTCAACTCGTTCGACAAGCCGGGAAGTAAGTCTTTCAATGGTGCTTCCTACTGGAAGGACATTGATGTTGGGCTTGATGGGATGCTCAGATTCCATAGCCAGCTAGATGAGTACAACAAAGGAACTAAAAAGGATAAGAAATATAACCCTGAACTTATATTTTGCATGGGAAACCATGAACACAGAATATCCAAGTTCATAGAAGCTGAGCCTAGATTCGAGGAGATTATCTCCACGAAGGATCTGAGGCTTGAAGAGCTGGGTTGGGAAGAGGTTCCCTTCCTTGTTCCAAAGAAAATACTTGGGTGTTCATTTTCTCATTACTTCACTTCCGGCGTGATGGGTCGCCCCATATCAGGGATACATCAAGCCGCCAGTCTCCTAACGAAGCAATTCGGAACCTGCATACAAGGCCATACCCACACATACGATCATTCCATTAGGACTGACAGCATGGGTAAAAGCCTCCACGGCCTAGTAGCAGGTTGTTACTTTGAGCATTCTGAGAATTGGGCTGGCCCAGCTAACCAGATGTGGAGAAGGGGATTGTCGGTACTGCACAATGTGAAGTCAGGAGATTTTGATGTCGAATGGTTCAGCATCGAAAGGATCAAATCAAAATATTCCTAATAAAAGAGATCGACTTCACCAGATACACCGATGGCTGATATATACCTACGGCAGAAAATCCAGGCTCCGCGTTGAGAAGCTTCCGAAGACTGAGAAAGAATGCCTCGGGTATGTGGAGATAGGATCTGGAACGCCGCTTATTAGAGTGAGCAAGTTCCTTTCAAAGAGCGAATCCATCGCTGTTCTTATTCATGAGTATTGCCATGTCTTGTCACACTACAAGCATGGGCCTCACTGGAAGAGACAGTACGATGGTCATGACAAAAAGTTTTATTCTATATTATGCGAAGTAGAGAACAGGTACTTTTATGACGGTGGAAATGTTGAAAGTAGAGATTTCTAATAAGAAGTCTCTGGCTAAGTTGTACCAAGCCAAGATATGTCTAACGAATGCAGAGGGATTTTTGATGTCGAAGGAGGTGGAAGAGGCTCTCGGCGAGAGCCTCTATTATGAACTCAGGAAGAGTTTGACAGACATCATAAATGGATTGAATGTCAGCATGGAGATTGCTGACGGTGGGAGTGGTAGGCTCGGCGGGACTTGAACCCGCGACCGCACGCTTATAAGACGTGTGCTCTAACCAACTGAGCTACGAGCCCAACACCGAGGGTGGGGAAGATTCTGGCCGAAATGATGTAGAGACTAGGGACCAGAAGCATCTTCCCCCTTTGTAAAGGATTGCCCTCGATCAACCCTGTAGGACTCCTAGCTCTTTACTTCAGGACGGCCTTAGAACTGTCAACCTTTCGGTAGGAGTCACCCTCCTTGACAGCCCAAGCCATTCGCTTCTTGCCGCCGTCCACGACCATGATCCGGGTGAGCTTCTCATCGGTGCTGGCTTCGTACCAGTATCGATGAATCGAGCTTCCCTTTCGGTTCTTGATGCCGCCCATCAAGCCAGATCCAGATGGATGTAGGCACCCTTGGTGTGGACGTTCAGCCCATCATAGAGTTCCATCAGCCGAACCCTTGTGACCTGAGCAGAACCGGGGGATCCCATCTTGATTCGGATAGGCTTACCCTTGTTGTTCAGCTTGTCGATGATGGAGTCCCAGTCGCGTCGATTCTTAGTCATTATGATTTCCTCTTCTTTCAGCTATGGAGATTCTTCTCTCCAAATAGAAAATAGCTTTTCCTATGTCTTCGATAAGGGAGTCATTCCCTCCCTTTCTTCCTGCTCTTGAAATGTATTTGAGAGCGTTTCCCAAGTGGTAATCAAGCTCCCAATCCTCAATCACCTTTACTGGTTCGTAGATCCTTCCCTTCGTGTAGTGGGGAGGGTTATCTACAGGGTCAAACGTATTACTCAAACCTGTACTCATTAATGATCTCTTCAAGCTTGGCAACAGCTTCAGGGTTCTTCTTCAATTCAGATCTGGATTCAAACCCAGCCAATTCTTTAAGTATAGAAAGGCACATCTCTGAATCGGAAAGATCTGGATCAACAATTTTTATTTCGTTGTCAAAAGAAAATCTTTTCAGTAGCCAAGCTGTAAACTCTTGCGGCTCGCTTCGGCAGAGCATCGAAACTACAGATCCAACTTTATTTGCTCTCTTGATGTCCTGAGGCTCAACAAGTTCATCGGTCTCGGCTTCTAGCTGAACCAAAGCGCAAGCGAATCTCGTGTTCGGCTGCTGGAGCATGAGGGATCTAACCCTCGATGCTTCGATCGACTTCGCTGCTGAGTTGTTCGGGTTATCAAGGAGATCTTCAGGGTTTATCCGAAGCACAATTTTGTGACCACCAGAGCTAGTCATGCTGGCTGAAACCAGTTGGGCTTCAAATTTTATTGCGATGTCTTCCACTCTTCAAAATTCCTTTCCGCCCACTCAATAGGGTCAACGCCATACTTCACCCAGAAAGTGATTTCCTTCCCGTGGGTGTGGCACAGGGTGTGATCGGTTCGGCAGAGCGGCACGGCGAGGTCATCACCGCACCGCTTCATGCCGAGACCGCTGTTCACTCCCGTCACTGAGCTTCGGGGATGGTGTGCATCCACACCTTCTCTTCCGCAAATCAGACAGGGGAACTGTCGTACATGCCTGAGATATTTCTCGGACTTGTACACCCTACCTAGAAGGGGATATCGCCAAGCGCGTCGTCCGACGAATCGCTGGTCTTCTCGGGAGCCGAGTTCCCTGCACTTCGCTGACTGGACCCGCCTCCGCCTTGACCACCATTGTTGGAAGACCAAGAGTTATCCTGCACACAGATTGAGAGATAGGGCTTATCCGTTTCGGGATCAATCTTCTTCCATGCAGCAATGCTGATATAAGTCTGCTTCTTGTCTGCAAACTCTTTTGCAACATTGCGAAGGAAGGAAGCTGCCTCACGGTTCTTCTCTTCTGCTCGCTGTCCGGTGTACCCGCCGATGCGAATAGACCCAGTGAGGTCGGGCTGTCTCTCGTTGGCCTTCTTCTCGTTGTTTCTAATATTTCCGTAAACTTTAGCCATTTTTTTCTTCCATGTTTTTGAGAGCTTTCGCCCACCTCTTGAACGATTCACCGACTGCGTTTGCAGCAAGCGAATCCTCCTTCTTGAGTTCCGAAATCACTTCCTTGTTCTTCTCGTAGGTATCCATGATCGCTGAATACGTCATGCAGGAGTTGAACAAGGTGTTCAGATGCACCGCCTTCTGGTTGGTGAACATCCGATAGTGATAGTTGACCAGCTTGGAGATCTCTTCATCTGCCTTCTTTGAGAACCGCTTCCCATCCAAGGGAAACATCTTGTCCTGAAGGATCCCGTCGTCGTAGAGATACCGACCGATCCCGTGCTGGACAGCGGCCCGCTTGATGGCGTCAGAGTACATCCCCTTCTCGCCTTCAAATGTAGACTGAGTTCCCACATCGCTCTTGGATACCCAGTCGAAGTCATTGTCATAGCGCAGGCTGATCTTGCACACGCATCGTGAATCCAGATCTGTGTACTCAGTCATCCAGTTGTTTATTCCAATCACCTCGTCCAAGCGGTCCATCACATCTCTGGCGTCGATGTACAGAAGGGCTCTGGACCTCTCTCCTCGAAAGTCACTAGCCCGCCACTTCACCCTGCCGGGAGGGAACGGGGCCTTCAGTCCGATCTCCTTCTGCGTGATGATGGAGAGTTCTTCAATCTTCTCAGCTTCGCTCATCTCTTTCCCCTTTCCATTCGTTCCAAACATTGCAGTCACTTGCAAACTCACAGTAAGACTTACACCTTCTGTAAGTTTCAAAAGTTTTATCGACGATCATGTTCCAGTCAGAACCGGCCCTGTCGGCATAGGCCACCGCATCTCTCTTTGTTTTAAAATATTTATTATCGCCAGAGGACATGTCATGAGCGACATACATGGACCCTGAAGGCCATCTGTTGTCATGTGAACACGGGGGAAGGTCATCATCTTCCAGATTCTCACATGCTCGATGAATCTCGATCCTTTCCCGCACAAACTCTTCTCGATCCTCGTGGGACCAAGGGGTCATCTTGATTGTCACCCCTGGGGTTGTGGGGTAATTTCTAGTTTTCTCTGACATAGAGATCTTCCAATCCCTAAGGAATGCGTAGATCAAAAGATCTCTCACTTTCCTTTGGGTTTCTCTTTCAATCAGGAAAGCATATACATTTAACTGTTGTTCCCACTTAGCCGTGTCACTAAGTGAATAAACAGTTGTAGTTTTGTAATCGCCTACATCAATCAGGTTGTCACCGACGGGGGTCTGTACATCGACCGCGCCAGAGATCCTGACTCCATCGATCTCGGTGAAGATCCTCTCCTCAGAGATCTGATCCTCAGGCGCGTACTGCTCAAGAGCAGAGTGAACCATCGTACCGATGTAGGCCCAAGGATTCTCGTAGGGATCATGCTCTGCGAAGTCAGGATGCCTCCTCTTTAGCTGGACGATCCTCGGCTCTTCAAGAAGATCCGTGACTGAGTAGTCCGCATCGCCACGGGAATACTGATCGTCAGCGCAGAAGTTGATGAACGCCTTCGGCGCGTTGTGTTTGTTTGTGATGTTCAATTTGTCCCTCTCTCACGTTATGTTGGTGACTAATCATGCCTATGTCAAGACCTGACCCTGCTATTATCGAAGAAGGTGAATGGGACTGGTCTCAAGAAGTTACAGGAGAACCTGCATCTAAATCTAATTCCAGAAGACTCATAAGGGTCAAAGGTAAGACTAGAGTTATCAAGAGTGAGAAAGCTCTTAGATACAAAGAAGACTTTCTGTCTCAAGTAAAAGCTCTCGATGATCCCATCGAAGGGGATGTGGAGCTAGGAGTGATTGTATGGTATGCGACAAGGCGACCGGACTTGGATGTGTCACTGATAATGGATCTACTACAGGACGCTGGTGTGATAAAGAACGACCGGCAGATCAAGATCATCAGAGCTTATCACCAGTTGGACAAAGAAAACCCGAGAGCGGTTATCGGGCTCAGGAAAATATCCGAAGACTCAACGCCGCGACTATAACGCAAGCCTATAAAGATCTTTGCAATGATGATCGCAAGGATTCTGAATATCAATGGGACAAGATCATTGCTTGGACAGAGACTCCCTTCTTTGAAGAGGTCTGCGATGTCGCTGGCATGGAAGACGTGGATTTAGTTCGCCAGTCCTTCAAAGAAATCCGTGCTATGCCGTTGCGGATTCGCCGAGAACTGATAAGAAAGCGTAGGCGTGAGGCAAGCGTCTATCAGTAGGCTGGCTAGGTGGAGGGGAGCAGAGGAAAGGGAGACTCCACTCCCCTCCAGAGGCCCAGGAGGATAGGCCATCCTAGCGTTATGCTCTTCATACACATATTAGTTATGAGAGCATAACCCCGATGCCATCAAGGCATCGAGGTAAGAGCATATTCATATGCTCCCATACCAATAGAGGAACATACTAGGGGCTTGAAAGGGAGTCTGTCAAGGGTCGAATTTGATGAGCGAAGCAATTAAAGATTTAGTAAGACAAGAATTTACACATAGTGACTTAGAGACTAGGAGCTTTAGATGCCCCGAATGTTCGGACCAAAGGAGTCCAGCTAATCGAAAGGCAAGATGTCTCAGAGTCACTTACGAAGAAAACCAAGCAGTATGGTATTGCCATCATTGCGAAGCTAAAGGACAAGCGTTCATGACTGAGCCGATCAGCGAAATCTCCCCCAGGCCCACACTCCGAAAGGCCCCTGACTTCAGTGTTGCCGATGACAACTTCCTAGATCTTGTTCTGGGCAAGAGATCCATCGACACCAGCCAGATTGGAGATGTAAAGGCCAACATTCTGAGATCGAATGATGTCTATTTCAATCGTATAGGGGGTAAGTCTGAGGCTATCGGGTTTCGGTACACGGACGGCTCGATCAAGTGGAGGGCTACCTCGTCCAAGGATTTCTCCCAGACCGGGGTATGCAGGGATCTGTATCCCCAGTTCCCCGAGGATCCCTCAGGAACCGTCGTGATCGTCGAGGGCGAGTTCGACTCCATTGCCATGCGATCGTGCGGCCTGGAGGCGTACAGCGTGCCCAAGGGTGCGAACATCTCTGGGGACGCTCCGCCTGACTTCCTCAAGCCAGTTCTCACGGCGCTGGAGGAGGGCAAGATCGACGTGATCGTTGCCGTGGACAGCGATGACAAGGGCCAGAAGTTTGCTTCTAAGCTCATGGATTATCTGGGCCGGAAGCGAGTGGGTGCGATCGACTGGTCGAAGTATGGGGTCAAGGATGCCAACGAGGCATTGATGGTGCATGGACCCACCATCATGAAGACTGCTCTGAGTGAAGTTAAGAATATTTTATACGAAGGAATTATTAGAGCTTCCTCTGTTACCAAGTACATCGATGATCTGCGGACGGGTGGATTTAAAGGCGGCTCTAAAGTTGGATTGAACTCTATTGATAATCTCTACACCATTTGTTCTGACCAAGTGACAGTGGTCACGGGTGTTCCGGGTAGCGGTAAGAGTGAGTTGATTGATTACTTTATGGTGTCGCTTGCCATGAAGGAGGAGTGGAAGTTCGCGATCTTCTCTGCTGAGAATCCCATTGAGATCCATGCTGGCAAGCTGATTGAGAAGTACTCGGGGCGACCCATATTCGAGGGGTCCAACAAGATCAACGAAGAGGATCTGATCGACGCTGCCGGTTGGCTCGATGATCATTTCTTTTTTTTGGATTCTTCTTCTTCCAATACGATCGACTCGATCCTTGCCAGAGCAGAGGTTCTTGTGGAGAACGAGAAGATCAATGGGCTTCTTATTGATCCGTTCAACTACACGGATGTAAGCCTTGAGACTGACGCCATCTCGGCAATGCTTACCAAGCTCCACGCCTTTGCTAAAAAGTTTCATATTCATATCTGGATTGTTGCTCATCCTCAGAAGATGTACCGAGGAGACGGTGGGAAGATCCCCGTCCCCAACGGCGGTGACATCTCCGGCTCGGCTGCATGGTGGGCCAAGGCAGACTTCGGCCTGACTGTCTCCCGAGACGAGGACGGAGGCACAGTCCTGACTGTTTGGAAGTGCAGGTTCAAGTGGCTTGGCGAAGTGGGAAGCTGTCACCTCCGCTATGACCGGACATGCGGCAGGTACGCGGACGGCGAAAGCTCCTCCGACATTGCAGCGACGATTCAGGAGATCCTTGGAGATGATCCTGATACTGGGGGCAAGGATGAAGAAGAATGGCAAGACGAAGACTCTTGGCTTGAAGGATTATCCCCTGTTGATCGAAGCGGGAACGGATGAGTATCGAGCCAAGAAGAACATACAAGTAGAAAAGATAGATTCTAAAGGTGTATTTAGAAGATCCAGAGTATTAGACCAAACAAAGTTCGATGAGCTTTTTTTATCTGACAAGATAGATAAGTTTCAATACTCTGCTGCTGAGATGTACCTGAATCTTATGAAGATCTCTGGCTGCTTTCTTCGATCGCCATCCCTGAAAGGCGGCGTGAAGACAGGCTTCAGGGAGTCAGCAAACCTGATGGCGTCCAAGATCATGGCGATTTCTTTCGCGAGAGACTGCCTAAGAAATCTTGGAGATGAGTACGTCGTTGCCGTCGAGACTTGTTTGGCTCAAGACAAGGATGTGGATTTAAATCTACTCAAGACTGGTCTTGATGCCCTTGTAAAATACTTCCATATTGATTGAAAGCATCTTCGATTTCATCATTGTCTTCTTCTTTCATAATTAAAAGCTCAACATCTTTTAAGAATTGAGCCCACTCTTCTTCGTTGGCGTCGTGATCGATGGTCAAATTTCTTTTAGGCATGATTCTCTCGTATTGTTCGTAAGAGATTTTATCTGACTCAGAAGAAATTTTACAAAGACTAAGACACATGATCAATAAAAATACATAAGCTAAAGCTGCCAAGTAAAACATTGATACTCCTAAAGGAAGAGGGGATGGGCCAATCGAAAGCCCATCCCCTCTTTTGCTTTGGTGCCGAGTGCGGGGATCGAACCCGCATGACATTTCAGTCGGCAGATTTTAAGTCTGCTGTGTATACCAGTTCCACCAACTCGGCTTCTACCTAGTGCAGAAACCTCTGCTTGAACACTTGTTCGTTGTGCCAGCGTCTAGCAGCACAGTCACTACAAACTCTGAACCTCTTCACATTGCCTTCTTCGATCTTGTCGATCGCCTTCCGGTAGTAGAACACCCACTCTTTTCCACACTCCTTGCATTCCCTTGTGCGGGGATCTCCCTTGGGTTCACCAGCCATCGGACGCCTCCTTCCTGTCATCCACGACCGAAATAAGAACCGGCTCTTTGTCCGACAAGTAATCGACCATCTGCTTCATCGCTTTAGATATTGTCTTCGGATCATTTATATCAAATGGACTAGATCCAGATCTCCCGAAGGTGCTCCACCCTTGGACATATCCCCTTCCTTCATGCCCGAAGCAGAACGTGATGCAGATCTCATCCATTACTTCTTCACTCAAAGCCTTATCACTCCTATAACTTACAGTTCTGATCGGAACGGATTGCTTCGCCCACTCCTTCCACTCTTTCACGTTAGATTCATCAATCTCTAGTTCTTCGCTCAAAGCAAATCCTTCTCGATCTTGTTTGCGATCCGCTTGAATGACCATCCCTTGTCATTCAACTCAGCAAGCTCCTGTGCGTAAGCTACATCGAGACCCATCTTCTGGAGGTTACTCAGGCTAGGGAATGAAATCGTCGTCGATTCGTTCCACTTTTTCTTGTCGGCAAGTTCGGGAATATCGAATGACTTCAAGGGACCAATGCTCCATAAATTAAAATCCTTAATCCAATATTCGTCGATTAGAATGTCGCAAGCCACTCCCAAGCAGCAATATTCACAGTCGCCGACGATCTCATCTTCTCTGCAAAGTTCTCCTTCCCCTTGCTGGTACTCACCAGAGCGAAGTGCTTTCACCCATTTCTTCACGTCAGACTTCTTCATCTTGTTCTCCTTATTCCTAGAGGCCGAGAAAAGCGAGCAGGCCAGCGTCCTTGGCCATGATGAGGGGGATTCCGATTGCGAAGACGATCGCGAAGTAGATGGCGAGCCGCTTCTGCTCTCGGATCTCCCGGTCGATCCAGTTCTCGTTGACTTCCTTGGGCATCTCGTTCTCCTTCTTGGTTACATCACACGTATCGGACAAGGGCGCTCGCACTTGAGCTCTATTTCGTGAGATTCCGCAGGGTTTCACTCCTCCCCCTCCGCTTCCCGCGCTGCCTCGATCTCGTGTCCAGGGTTGCAATGTGCCGTCATGCAGAGCCGCTCCTCGGTCCCGCATGCGTAGAACAGGAGCGCATGGGCGATAGAAGACAAGAGCAGGAGCGCCAGTGTTTCAGTCTTCATCGTGCTCCCCCGTCACTTCCCGCGCTGCGTCGATCGCTTCGCGAACAGTTATGTCCTCTGGTCCCTCCGACCAAAGATCCATCACCCAGGCCGACGCTCTGGACTCTCCGCGCGCCTCGTCCAACCAATCCAGTCTCTCCGTGTCTGGATGCACCGCCTCGCCCTGGGGCGGGGAGTCGGAGCGGTAGGCGGCGAGGGCTTCGCGCATCTCGCCCCACTCGTCAGCGCGGGCCGTCGGGAAGAGGTCGTCCGCCGCCTCCGCCAGCCGATCCGCGCGGGCGAGCTTGGCCTTGCGCTCGTCCCGCTGCCGGATAATGAGAGCTTCGGCCTCGTCTAGTGCCTGCTCCAATTCCGCGACGCGAGCCTCGGCGGCATCTCGATGCTTCAGCGCGAGGGCAACCGTCCCATTTGCTAGATGAGCAGTTTCATCCGACTCCTTGACGCGGGCTTCGGCGGCTTCGGCGCGGTCGAGTAGCTCACGCCATTCGCCAGACCAGACCTCGCTAGCTCGCGCGGATCGCAACCTCTCGGCCTCCGCCTCCAGTTCCTTGATCCGCCGATTCTTCTCGGCGAGTGCGCTTGTGTTAGTCATTGTTCAATCATCCTTGTGTTGGAGGTCCCGATAGTGACGATGCACAACCGTTCCTCCGTAGTTGTTCTCGACGCGGACCCTCCGCTCTACCGCCTCCAGCCAGACCCAAGGGCCCCCGCCGTCGAGTAGGACAGGTTTCCACGCGAACCAGCGGTGCCAGACTGCACGGTTGCGCCTTCCGCGTCTCATATGGCCTCCTCTTCCAACTCGCCGTAAACCTCCGCGCCGTGCAGGTCCCCCATAGCGCCGTCCGGGTCGCCGCCGAGCCCCTGCTTCTTGGCTCGCTTTCTTTGCTCGTATGCCATCTTGTTATATTCCGCTTCACTCATCTTTGTTCATTCCCCTTCGGTGTAATGGCGCACCCGGCAGGACTCGAACCTGCGACCCGCTGCTTAGAAGGCAGCCGCTCTATCCAACTGAGCTACGAGTGCGTGTTACTAAAATCAAATCTCTTCGACTAAATCAACAAAATGCTTTACTAATTCTTCTTTGTTTGAAAAAAACCATGTTTCTGATCCTTGATGAAATAAGTAGCCATTGT
>JGI11705J14877_10000838_pt1 | contig 18511 bp, 22 predicted proteins | sample Etolaghawater15m_FD_14877 | JGI IMG/M metagenome (IMG submission 14877)
CACGACGCTCTTCCGATCTGCTCTGAAAAAAATATCGCGAAATTCAGCGGCAAACCTAGTTTTTAGGGGTTGACATGAGAAAGCAAAAGCTGAAATGCGACGAGGGCGAATGGTTGAGCAAACGATGGCGACGCGTTTGCCTCTGGAAAGCTGGACAAGGAAAACGCATCAAGCGGAGACTCAATAAACGATTTCGAAGGATTACACCATGACAACCAGAGGACGAAGACCAAAACCAACCGCAGTCAAGAAAGCCGAAGGCAACCCAGGCAAGCGACCGCTCAACAAGTCGGAGCCAAGCGCCGGTAAGAAACCATCGAAGCCAGCATATCTCGGCAAATACGGCTCGCGCATGTGGGATACAACGATCAAGCAGCTTGATAAAATGGGTGTGCTCGATGCTGCGGATCAGAACTCAATCATGCTTTGGTGCTTGGCTTATGATGATATGCGGGTTTGCCGGGATTACATTGAGAAGCACGGATCAGTTTTCAAGGTAACAGACCAGCAGGGCAACGAGATTGCAAGGGAGCATCCGTCGGCACGCGGCGCACGGGACGCATGGAAGGCGATGCGCGGAATGTTGTCTGAGTTCGGATTCACCCCGGCGGCACGGGCTCGCCTCGGCAGCAGTGAGGAAGGCGAGAACGAATTAACGAAACTGCTTGGGGAAATGTCCGAGGCATCGAAAAGGAATTGAATATGAAAGCATCCGAACTTATCGAACTGCTGGCGGAACTGAAGGCAAAACACGGGGACTTGGATGTGGAGTATATTTGCCGAATCGATGACGACGGCGCGGTGAAGGAAGTAAACATCAATGATTCGTGGGGGATTCCTTACATCGAATTGAGATAAATGACGCACGACCCAGTATCACAATACGCTCTTGACGTTCTCGACGGCAAACAGCCAGCTTGCAGGCTTGTGAAATCCGCATGTCAAAGGCACTTGGACGACATTGCCCGCGATGACATATATTTTGACACGCGGCATGTTGAGCTTGTGTTCAAGTTCTTGAAGCTGTGCAAGCATTACAAGGGCGAATGGGCGGGGAAGCCTATTGAGTTGCACCCGGCGCAGCAATTCATAGTTGGGAATCTGTTTGGGTGGAAGCATAAGGACTCCGGTTTACGCCGATACCGGACCGCATACATCGAGCTACCACGTAAAAACGGCAAATCGACTCTGCTTTCTGCAATTTCAATATACCTTTTGATAGCAGACCAAGAGCAAGGCGCTGAGATTTACGCCGCGGCAACCAAGGAAGAACAAGCAAAAATCGTCTGGCAAGCGGCGTGGGAGATGGTGAAAAAGTCGCCAGCACTATCAAAAGCGTGCAAAACAAGGCACAATTCCGTTCTTTTCCCTTCAACAACGAGCATTTTCCGACCTTTGGGGGCAGATTCGGATACATTGGACGGATTAAACCCTCATGCCGTGATCAATGACGAATTGCACGCATGGAAGGGGCGGCAATTGTGGGACGTTCTTGAGGATGCATTCGGCTCACGTTCGCAACCGCTCAACATTGCAATCACGACGGCGGGATTTAACCGCAACGGGATTTGTTACCAGCAAAGGCAGCATTGCGTGCAATTCCTTGATCCGAATTCCGGAATAAATGACGATTCTTATTTTGCATACATTGCCACAGTTGATCAGGAAGACTTGGACGACCCAGAGGCACGATTCAGGGAGGACACTTGGTTCAAGGCAAACCCGATGCTTGGCGTATCCAAGAATCTTGAATACATGCGCGACCAGGCAAACAAAGCCAAAGCGATGCCTGGGAAGATGAACGCTTTCCTCAACAAGCAACTGAACGTATGGACAGACGGGCAAAACCTTTGGTTGAATATGGATAAATGGGACAAGTGCGGCGGGCAGATCGACCTTGAAAAACTAAAGGGCAGCGTTTGTTTTTCAGGCCTGGACTTATCGACAACCACTGACATAACGGCGCACGTCCTGCTTTTCCCGCCTGGGGCATACGAAGAATGGGTGATCCTTCCGTTCTTTTACATGCCAGAGGCAAACATTGCAGAGGCAAGCCGGCGGGACAAAGTTCCGTATGACCAATGGATCGAACAAGGATTGATCGAGGCGACACCGGGCGATTTCATTGACCTTGAGTTCATAAAGAAAGACTTCCTTGACTTGTCTGCTCTCTATGAAATCAAGGAATGCGGATACGATCCTTGGAAGGCAACAGAGATTGCGACCGCACTGGAGAACGAAGGCGCAAAAATGGTAATGATGCGACAGGGACACGCCACGCTTGCACCCGGTGCTGATGCGCTGGAGAAGAAAATCCTAAAGGGCGAACTCAGGCACGGCGGAAACCCTGTCCTCCGTTGGATGGCATCGAACGCGACCGGCAGGCAAGACCCAAACGGCAACGTGATTCCGGACAAAGTGAATTCATATTCACGCATTGACGGCATTTCCGCACTCGTCAACGCGATGGGGCGGGCAATCGTGGCGGGTGCGGATCAGCGCTCAATTTACGAAGATGAAGGGATATTTTTTGTATGACAACAATCGAACAAGCTGAAATTACAACGATACTTTACAAGGGAGAACCTTATCAATTTGTTGAGGCCCACAGGCTCAATGCAACGCAGCTTGCTTGCGCGTTGGGATATTCATACAGGACAATCCTTGAAATGAAGGCCTCAGGTTGCCCTTTCTTCGGGCAGTTCTCAACTGTTCAAATCGTGAGAAAGTGGGAATACCACAATAAAAATTGGCGGCAGGTCCGCGCATAATCTCACTTTTCTGCATGTTTCCTCACGTATTTTTTTCGCTGTTCTCCCCTTATTGTAAGGGTGAATGGCATTCCTCTCGCCAATTCTAAGCTTCTTCCGAAGCGCTCGCAAGATTCCACCCGTTCTTATGAAGGACGGCGGCGAATACTTGGGGCGCTGGTTCGGGGTTAATAACTCTGCAACCGGCATCACGGTCACTCCTGACTCAGCGATGCGGGCGGCGGCGGTGTTCTCATGCGTTCGAATCTTGTCCGAATCCGTCGCCGCCCTTCCTTTAGTCCTATACCGCCGAATTGAAGTCAGCGGAAAGGAAGGCAAGGAACGCGCAACCAGTCACCCGCTTTATGGTGTCTTGCATCGTTCCCCGAACATGGAGCAAACAAGCTTCGAGTTCCGGGAGATGCTGCAAGGGCATTTGACTTTGCGAGGGAATGCGTTTGCATTCGTTGACTGGTCAAGAGGAGGAAGGGTTCGCGGGCTTGTCCCGATGCACCCGGACAGGATGGACGTTAAGCGCAAAACTGATGGTTCGCTGTCTTACGAATACCGCAGGCTTGACGGCAAAACGGAATACTATTCACACGATGAAATCCTGCACCTACGCGGACTTGCTTCCGATGGTGTTATGGGGCTTTCACCGATTGAAGTCGCAAGGGAATCCGTCGCGCTTTCGCTTGCCACAGAGGACTACGGCGCGCGGTTTTTCGGAAACGGAACCCACATCGGCGCTTACCTGGAGACTGATCAACCGTTGACCAAGGAAGTTAAACAGAACTTGAAGGAGTCAATCGGACGCGAGCATGGTGGACTTATCAACGCGCATAAGATTCCGGTTTTTGACAACGGCATGAAATTGCAGAGGTTAAACATGACCGCAGAGGATGCCCAATTCCTGGAGAGCCGCAAGTTCCAGATTTCCGAGATTGCCAGAATCTTCCGCGTTCCGCCTCACAAAATCTATGACTTGGACCGGGCGACGTTTTCAAACATCGAACAGCAATCGATTGATTTCGTCACGGATTCAATAATGCCTTGGCTGGTTCGGTGGGAGCAACGGCTTTCCAAGACTCTGCTAAAACCGAAGGAGCAAGACGAATACTTTTTCGAGTTCAAAATGGATGCTCTTTTGCGGGGCGAAACCAAGGCCCGCCAAGAATCCCTCCAAATCCAAAGACGCAACGGAATCATAAGCGCAAACGAATGGCGAGCGCTTGAAAATATGAATCCCCGCGTTGACCCAGAGGGCGACGAATACATGCAAGACAAAGCCATGACGCCCGACCAACCGAAGGAACAAGATGCCTAAGAACAATCAGCCTGAAAAACGGCTCTCACAAGCAAATTTCGAAATCCGAGCGGAAGGCGATTCCAAACCAAAGATCGTTGGGTACGCCGCCATGTTCAACAAACGCTCGCAAAACTTCGGTGATGATGACTATCAGATGTATGAGATCATCGAGCCGGGAGCTTTCTCTAATGTTCTCAACGATGACGTTCGAGCATTGGTTAACCACGAAGGGGGATTGCAAACACTCGCCAGAACCAAAAGCGGAACGCTGAAGCTAACCGAGGATGAAATCGGATTGCGCTTTGAATTTGAAGCACCGGACACGCAGGCCGGACGCGATCTTGTTGAAATCCTGAAGCGCGGCGACATTGATCAAGCATCGTTCGCGTTCCAAGTAAACCACGACGGGCAAACATGGGATGAGACCGAAGAAAACGGCAAGCCCGTTGTGCTACGCAAAATAACGAAGGTCTCAAGACTGTTGGACGTCTCCCCAGTCACCTACCCAGCATATCCAGACACATTGGTGCAGGCCCGATCCTTCGATGAATTCAAAGACCAAAAACAACTTTCAGCGCTTGACCTTGAACAAGAGGAACGGGCGCGAAAAATCAAGCTCGCCGAGCTTGCCAACTAAAACCAAACCCGACCAAAACACATGCCTAACGACCTGAAAGCCCTATACCAAGAAAAGGGCAACATTGCTAAGGATATGCGGGACTTTGACGCCAAGCTAACCGGCGAAAAGCGACGCATGAACTCCGAGGATAAAACCAAGTGGAAACAATGGGAAACCCGCCTGGACGAAATCGACGAAGTGATTCAGCGCAGCGAACGCTTGAACGCTTTGGCCAAAGACGACGAAACCAGTCGGCGCGACTTTAAGCCCGACGGTGACGGACGCCAGCACAGCGACGCCAACACCGAAGCCCGCAGCATCGAACAGTATGAGCGCAATATGCGCGACCTGAACCGGATCAACGACGAACAGCGTCAAACTGTTGAATGCGTGCAGCGCCGAGGCTTCCGGAACTTCCTTCGAAGCGGTCTTTCTGGTTTGTCCGAGATTGAGCAACGCGCATTGCAGATGGGAACCGGACCTGATGGCGGTTATCTCGTTGCACCCGTTGCTTGGATGAACGACCTGATCAAAGCCAAGGATGACCAAAGCTTCATCCGCCAGCTTGCGACCAAATACACGATCAGCGGGGCTCATTCAATGGGCTTTCCAAGCCTTGAGACTGACCCGGCGGATTCTGATTGGACCTCCGAACTCGGCACGGGTTCCTTGGATTCTTCTATGGCTCTGGGTAAACGCGAGCTGAAAACCAATCCGCTCGCCAAGCGTTTGAAGGTTTCCAAGGCACTGATGAGGAATTCCAACATTGAATCCCTTGTGTCGGATCGCTTGGGATACAAGATGGGGATAACTGAAGAAAAAGCTTTCCTCACTGGCTCCGGCGTTCAACGTCCTTTGGGACTGTTCACCGCTTCAACCGACGGAATCAGCACCGGGCGCGATGTTTCCACGGGGAACACCACAACTGCAATTGGGGCGGACAACCTGATCGAGTGCAAATATGCGCTCAAGGGCGCTTATTGGAACAATGCTACTTGGATTTTCCATCGTGACGCTGTGAAGGCAATCCGCAAGCTGAAGGATTCCAACAATCAATACTTGTGGCAACCAGGTTTGCAGCAGGGACACCCTGACCGCATTCTCGACCTGCCGTTCGTTGTTTCGGAATACGCTCCAAACACGTTCACAAGCGGGCTGTATGTCGGAATCCTGGGCGACTTCTCCCAGTATTACATCCTTGATTCGCTGGATATGGAGATTCAACGGCTCAATGAGCTGTATGCGGAAACCAACCAAGTTGGGTTCATCACACGCGCCGAAACAGACGGAATGCCTGTTCTTGAAGAAGCATTCGTGCGCGTCACCTTGGCTTAATCAACGAAAGGAAAAAGACATGCAAGCCACTCTTTTGAATGACGTGAAAGTTACGGTCGTAAAGACCACTCAATCAACCGCAACGAGCGCTGTTAACACCGATTCTGTTGACATGACAGGATTTGACGGCGTTGTGTTTGTTGGCGCTTTGGCAACGGCAAACGCTGGCAACAGCGTAAACCTAGCCCAATCATCCGACAATTCGACGTTTGTTGATCTTGCTGGCACTGCTCAAGTTCCGGGGACAAACGGTGATCTTGTTGCAATTGACCTATTCCGCCCATCGGATCGATATGTCAGGGCGGAAATTGTCCGCGCTGGTGCTACGACCGTGACGGAAACCTTCTATGCAATCCAGTATCGCGGGCGTAAGTCTCCGATCACTTCGATTGCGACTCAGGAAACCCACGTTTCTCCCGACGAAGGAACCGCATAACCCCTGATAAGTAAAAATCCAGAACCGGGGATTTTTCGCCAGTGAAGCCTTTTTGCCCCGGTTTCCATTTTTGAATCATGAAAGTCAGATACACAACCACAGTTGCCGGTCCGAATACGGCAGTGAACGGAAACGCCGGAGACGTTCGGGAAATAGAAGCCAGCGATGCCAAGGAACTGATCGGTGCCAAGGCGGTTGTTCCCGTTGGACCGACTGAACAGGTAGCAAAGCGGACGGCAAAAGCGCCAGAGGCCAAGGTTGAGAAACGCGGTTAAACAATGCTTTTGGCACTGAACAGAACGACGGATGCAGCTTCCGAGCCCATTACAACGGCTCAAGCGAAAACGCATTTGCGCGTTACGCATAGCGACGATGACACATACATCGACGCGCTTGTGTCCGCCGCCCGTATCAATGCCGAGCATTATTGCGACCGCTCATTCATAAACCAAACCTGGGTCGCAACATTCAGTTTGACGGAAGGCGAGCGGCTACGGCTGCCGAAACCGCCGCTCGCCTCTGTCACTTCCGTTCAATACCGGGATGGCGACGGCAACCTGCAAGTTGCATCAAGTTCAACATACGAAGTGAACACGGACAACGCGCCCGGTATTATTCGGTTTACAACCATTCCGGACTTTGATGGCAGCTATGAAAACCCGCTCCGTGTGACCTATGTTGCTGGGTACGGATCAAGCGCGACAGACGTTCCGGCGGCAATTGTTCACGCAATCAAGTTGTTGGTCGGCCACTACTACCGCCACCGATCCGAAGTTGTGAACATGCTTGAGATAAAACCGGAGAACATTCCAAACGGCGTCAAGTCACTGCTCACGCCATACCGCTTTTTTTACTCATGAAGAAAACACTTTTTGTAATCGTCCTGTTGATTCCGTTCCTGACCGCGTGCAAGCAAATCAAATGGGCAGGAGACAAGCTTTTTGAACCGATTATTAAAACGGAAGTCACGAACACAAACAGAGTTGTTGACGTTCCGGAAATCACTCAACTGCCAGACGGAACGCTTCAAACCAACATCACGGAGAGGTTGCAACCCGTCAAAGTGATAACCACGCATACGAACGGATGGGTGCTAAAGCCCGGCATTGAGAAAACGATTCACCTCGCAGGAGACGTTGCACCGTTCCCTTGGTCGTCCTTAGCTGCGAATGCAATCATTGCTACACTAGGCGGTGTTGCAGCTTTGCGCGGGAAGAAGTGGAAAAAAGCCACCACTTCAGCGGTTCAAGCGGCTGACAAATGGCGGCAGGTCGTTAAATCTTTGGACCCGGAAACGGACCGAAAAATCAAGACTGACACCATTAAGGAACAACGGGCAAGTGGTACGTTCGATTTGATTTCTGGAATCGTGAAAAACGTTTTGAAGTAATGCCAATGGACCCCGGCCAACTGAACAAAAACATCGTGATCCAGCGCCAAGGCTCCGGTCAAAGCGCAATGGGAACACCGAACGGCACTTGGGCAACTCATGCGACTGTATGGGCCGAACGCAAAGACCGAAAAGGCCGGCAATCATGGGAGAGCGAAGGCGCTTCGAAGGTTGAAGCCACGATGTTGACAGATTGGAGATTCTACAACACAAGCGACGTGTCAGACGTTACCAGCACAGACCGTATTTCATACAACAGCCAAACTTTCGACATATTAACCGTGCGCGAGATTGGCGATGATATTATCGAACTAACAACGCGACTAAGGACGAACTGATGCCATTGCCATTCAAACTCAACATCAAGCAGAGTGAGTTCCAGAAACTCCGATCCGCTTTTGATCGAGTTGTCAGGCGCACGCAGGACAAGGTAATCAAGACGGCGGTTCGTGAAACCATGAAGCCTGTTCTTGCTGATGCGCGGGCAAGAGCGCCACGCGGGGCAACTGGAATGCTTCGGAGCGCTACAAAGTTGAAAGTGAAAGGCTACCGGCGGAACGGGTTCGTTGTTGGAATCGTTGGTGTTTCTCGGATCAAAAAAGAGATCAACGGTGAGACTGTTCAGCCTTCCAAATATGCGCACCTTGTTGAATACGGAACCGCCCCTCATGGACCGAAGGTCAAAAGCATCATGTCGAACGGCAAGATGATCTTTGGAAAACGTGTAAAAGGGACGCCAGCAAGACCTTTCATTCGACCGACATTTGATTCCAACAGGGGAAGCATGGAACGTAATGTCAGAACAAAGATTGGGCGCGGCATTGAACGAATCGCAAAAGGCGTATGAGCTTACAATTTAAACAGGATTTGTTTTATGAAGTCACGAACGACGCGACCGTTTCAGGACTGATCAGCACGCGCTTTTATCCTGGACTTGCTCCGCAGGGCGCAACCTATCCTTTCGTGGAGTTCCACACTGTCAGCGGCAACGACGAACTTTGCCACGATGGTCCGCTGGGGATCATACGCGACCGCATACAATTTGACATCGTGGCGGACACACCTGACGAGTGCGAACAAATCAAAGATGGATTCTATACACTCCTTCACGGATTAAGCGGTCAAATCGGATCGGGGCCAACAACCACGGTTTCAGTCTGCACATTTGGCAATGAGATGGACTTCTCAGAGTGGGAAGAAGGCAAGCACCGAAAGACAATCGACTTTTTAATCTCTTACAAGTAACCACCAACTAAACACAAGGAACACACATGGCAAAATATGACGGCTTTGGAGCCACACTACAATATGACCTCGACGGAATGCCAACTTGGACGACAATTGCAAGCGTCCGAAACATTGAAGGCCCGTCATTGTTGAGCGAAGTCATTGACGCAACCACTCACGACGAGTCTACGGGGTATCGCAGTTACATTGAAGGATTGCGCGATTCTGGTGATTTGACGATGGAAATTGCCTATGATCCAGCGGCAGCAAGTCACGCATGGATTCACGCCACCGGGCGCGGAACGATCAAGGCATACAAGTTGACCTTTCCGGACTCCGGCGCGACGACTTGGAGCTTTTCAGGAATTGTGACAAACTTCACGCCGAAAGCTCCGGTCGATGGACTAATGACCGCAGATGTTACAATCAAAGTCACGACCAACGTTACAGAAGCTTAATCCTTAAACCATGTCTGAATCTGTCAAATTCACAATCGTTCGGGAACACAATCTGAAGCGCACGCAACGGACGAACTTTCGAATCAGTCAAGCGGGCATTAACTTGGGCGACCTTGCTAATCCGGATAAGTGCTTTGCAACCATGTGCCATCTGTTGATTGCCCTGATTGACGAACCCAACGTCAAGATGAGCGCGGAGGATGTTGCTGTTGCCATCGAAGGGCGCGAGACTGAAGCGATCCAGGCAATAAACAAGTGCTTTGACGTTGATTCAGATTTGATGGAGGTGGACCAAAAAAAGCCTGGTTCCAAAGACGGGCCTTCTTCCGAATCGAAATCGGATTAACGGATGAAGAATTCTGGCAAGCGACCGACCAAGAGCTTGATGCATTGGTCGGCGCTTGGCGGCAGCGTGAACGCCGAGAAGATGCACGAACCGCCCGCCTGATGGCTCTTATTGCGAACACCAACCGGGACAGCAAGAAGAAGCCGAAACCATACACTGAAGTTGATTTCCTCCCAATGACCGAGGAGGAACGCAACGAGCAAAAAATGGATCAAATGAAACAATTCCTTGATTCTCACAAAACCTTGTTTAAGCGAGTGAAATAATGGCCACCAGTATCGCCAGACTAGCAATCGACCTGATAGTCAATTCCGCAGGACTTCAAAAGGACTTCGCTAAGGCGTTGCGCCCAATGCGGAAGTTTGGCAGCGAGATGACCGCAATCGGCAAGGATTTGTCAATGAAGGTCACTGCTCCGATTGCAGGGCTTGGCATTGGTGTCCTGAAAGCCGCAGGCGACTTCGAGGCTGGAATGAATCGCGTCCAAGCGATCACCGGCGCGACCGCGGATCAGTTCGTTGACCTGCGCGAGAAGGCGAAGGAACTTGGTGCGACGACTCAGTTCAGCGCAACGGAAGCGGCGGGCGGGATTGAAATGCTTGCCAAGAACGGCTTGAAGTACCAGGCGATTGTTGACGGCGCACTGGATGCAACGCTGACGCTTTCAGCGGCGACCGGATCGGACCTAAGCAGGGCGGCAGACATTGCAACCGATGCAATGCTTGCGTTTGGTGTTGAGGCAAAGAATATGGAATCAGCAGTCAACGCCATTACCGGCGTTACGCTTAATTCCAAGTTCGACATCGAGGGTTATGCATACGCGCTCGCCAATGCTGGCGGTGTTGCGGCTTCTGTTGGCGTTGAGTTCGATGACTTCAACGCGACAATTGCGGCAATGGCTCCTTCATTCTCGTCTGGCATGACGGCAGGAACAAGCCTGAAAACGTTCCTTGCCAGGTTGAAACCAACCAGCAAGCCGGCAATCGAAGCGATGGCTAGCCTGAAGCTGTCATTCTTCAACGCTGCCGGCGAGATGGATTCGATGGCGACAATTGCGGATAAGCTTCAAAAATCGTTCGGCGGACTATCTGAGGAAGACAAGCTTGCAAAGGGTATTCAAATCTTCGGCACTGAAGGCGTGCGAGCAGCGTTCGCAATTATGAACGCCGGAGCCGATTCGATTAACAACCTGAAAATATCGCTTGCAGAGACGAGCGCGGCAGATCAGGCAACAGCACGCATGAAGGGCTTAAACGGCGCAATGCTTAAACTCAAGTCAGCTTTGGAAGCCGTCGCAATTGCGATTGCTGATTCTGGGTTGCTTGAATGGGCAACAGCAGCGGTTGAAAAGTTCACGGATTGGTTTTCAACCTTATCTAAAACCAATCCTGAAGTTCTCAAGGCAGGGACAGTGATTGCCGGGCTTGCTGCTGCCCTTGGGCCTTTGATTGTCGCCTTTGGTTCGCTTGTTGCGGCAGCGGCTCCGATCATTGCGTTGATAAGCGCGAAAGGCGGGCTTGTCGCTTCCATCGCGTTGCTTGCAAATCCTTTGACCGGGCTTGTTGCGATCCTGGGCGGGCTTGTTGTTGCTTGGGCGAAATGGGGCGATGAGATCGACCGTTTCCTTACGGATTACTTTGCAAATCTCATTGTTGCATTCGATCCGCTTGTCCAGAAATTAAGCGAAACCGGGGAGGCGTTCTTCAACTTCGTTTCAAGATGGCAAGACAAGCTCCAAGGATGGGACGTTGCAACGAGCACTGTTCTTGCCAAGCTTGGCGGATACTTCCTTGACGCCGGCGACTACGTTGAAAGCCTTATGACTGTTGGCGAGCGAGCTTTCAAAGCCATAGGGCTTTACGCTGAACAGATGGTCGCAAGGGTGGGAAATTGGCTGGCGGATAAGTTGTTGAAGATCACCGAAAAGGCCGGCGCTGCTGTTGACGGACTCAAGGAACGATTCCGCAAGATGGCGGATGCTGTTGTTTTCAACTCCTACGTTCCGGACATGGTAACGCTTCTCGGGAAGGAATACGACCGAATGAACAACATTTTTGTTCAACCATCGATCCAATCCTTGCAACTGATGCAAGACGAATTCGAGAAAACCGGAAAGGTTGCTGCCGGTATCAAGATCGGACCAGTCGCGCCGCCTTCCAAAGATACGAAGCCTTTCGATGCATCTGAATTGCTGATGGACATCCAGAAAGGCAAGGTTGAGCGTTTCAAAGGGTTATTTGATTCAGCATCGAACCCAATCGGGCCGGATCAATTCAAGCTTCCAACGTCCAAAGCTTCACGCGAGGCAAGCCAGTTTGAAAAGACAATTGGAAGCATTCTTGAAACCAGCGGAGAGGAATCTGTTGAAAACCTTGTTTCAAGATATGAGCGCATGGGGACCGATATCGGCAATGCAATTGTTGGGATCGGGGACGGACTCGACAACGCTGAAACCCGCTTTGAGTTGTTCGGCAAGAACATCCAAGGGGAGTTCGGCGGCATTCTTTCAGGCATAACCAAAGGCGCGAAAGGATTTGACCTGTCCGGAGGATTTGGGCTCGACAAGATCGGAAACATATTCGCTCAGAAACAAGGCGGAAGCATCCTTGACATGCTCGGGCTTGGAGGCAGTTCCGGAGGCATTGGCGGAATACTTTCAAACATTGTCGGCTCAGTCGGTGGACCTATCGGCGGCATAATTTCCGGCATTGGTTCGTTGTTCGGCGGATTCTTTGCTGAAGGCGGCAATCCGCCAGTTGGCAAGGTGTCGGTCGTTGGCGAGAAAGGCCCGGAGCTTTTTGTCCCAAGGACCGCCGGAACGGTTTTGCCGAATTCGATCATGCAGGGAGTCACTGACAGCAGTTCGAAAACCGTTGTTGTGAACCTTTCACAGACGAACAACTTTGAAAGTGGGGTCACAGAGGAACAGGTTGGCGGCATGATGCGCGACCACGGACGCCAGCTTATCAAAGGGGTTCAAGACCAAATTCAACGCGGCGGATCGTTCCGCGCATCAATGCAATCATGAGCGACGAGTCAGTGAAGCAACTACTTTCTGAAATACAGGGAATGCGCTCTGAAATGCGAGAGATGATGACCGCGATCCAGGGCAAGCCTGAGCTTGGCGTTGACGGGATCGTTCAACACATGAAAGCACACCGTGACCGGCTTAATGAACTGGAGAGCGATGTCAAGAGCCTGAAAAGTGACAGGGGAAGAATCAAAGCGTGGGTTGCAGGGCTTTCGGCGGCTGGCGGAATTGGTGGAACAATTGGAGCATGGTTTGCAAAGTAAATGGCTATTTCATTCCCATTAGATTTCCCGACGGCGACAGGCATTCAAGAAATTGAATGGATTCCGGAAAACTCTGTTGCGACCACCGAATCGGCATGGAGCAGGAAAATCAAGGTTTACGACAACGGCGGCAAACGCTGGCGGGCCAATATCACGTTGCCAGCAATGACCGTTGCAAACGCGCGAATCTGGCGGGCATGGTTTCTTTCCCTTAACGGAATGGAAGGAACTTTTTGGCTGTCACCCACACTCGACAAAACAGCGCGAGGCATCGCAACAGGAACCCCGCTCGTGAACGGTGGAAGCCAGACAGGGCAAAGCCTGATCACGGACGGATGGACGACAAGCCAAACCGGGATACTGAAAGCGGGCGATTGGTTCCAGCTTGGGAATTATCTTTACCAGGTGTTGCAAGACGCGAACAGCGACGGAAGCGGCAACGCAACTTTTGACATTTGGCCAAACCTTAGAAGTTCGCCGAGCGACAATGCAACGATTACCGTCTCAAATCCGAAAGGGCTTTTCAGGCTTGTCGAACTTCCGCCGGTCAACATGACCGTGAACCACATTGTTGAAGGGCTAAGGTTTCAGGCGGTAGAGGCAATATGAGCGTTCGCAATCTTACATCCTCTGTTCAAACGGCAATCGGTGAAACCGTTGTCAAGCCTGCTGTGCTTTGCGAGTTGGCATTTCCATCCGCAACCGTGAATTTCTGGACGGGGCAAGGGACTATTTCATGGGATTCGAAATCATGGGACGGAACCGGGCGAGCGGTGAGTTTTTCAACTTTCCCTGAAACGACGGACGGATCAAGCCAAGGTATACAGATTGACATATCAGGGATCGACTCAGCGGATATCGACGACATAACTCAAGACGAATTCCAAGGGGCGGATGTTGCCGTATGGATCGCGTTTCTTGATTCGTCCGGTTCCGTTATTGGTGATCCTTTCCAAATTTTCGCAGGCATCATGGACACTGGCGAAATCAACGACAACGGAAAAACTGCAACCATTTCAATCAATGCCGAATCCAAACTTATCAACCAAATCAAACGCATCCAAAACCGATACACAGACCAAGACCAACAGCGACTCTATGCGGGCGACAAAGGGCTTGAATTCATCGGAAAAATCCAAGACAAGCAAATTGTCTGGAAAAGCTAAGCGGTGCGAAGATTGGGAGTTGCGTCTCGATCAGTTCATCGAATCACAACGCGGCAAGCCGTTCAAGTGGGGGGCGAATGACTGCATGGTTTTTGCGGCTCAAGCCATTCAAGTTCTTGGTATAAATCACGACATCATTGCCGGCCACCGGGGAAAATATAATTCCGCAAAGACCGCCGCCAAGATCGTCAAACAAAAGAAAGACGGGATCAAGGAATGGGCAATGGAGCTACTGCGAGACTTTCCTCAAATCCACAGCCACAGCGCAAAGCGCGGTGATGTTTGCCTTATTCACTATGAAGGCGCGGATGCAATGGGCGTTTGCGTTGGCTCAGAAGTCGCCGCGCTCGGTTCGAAAGGGCTTGAGTTCATTCCGCGTTCATCGATCAAAAAAGCCTGGGGCATAGGGCACAAGTAATGTCAAAAATATTCAAGAAAGTTGCAAAAATCCTGGGGCCGATTCTGCTTTTCGTGCCAGGGCTTAATGTTGTCGGCGCGGCGCTGATCATCGGCTCAACGGCAATGGACGTTGTGCAGCAGCGCAAGCAGAAGAAGGCGATGCAGCGGGCGCTTGAGTCCGCCGGAGCAAGCCAGACAATTTCAATCAAAAACCCGCTTGTTGCACGGCGATTGGTTTACGGTCGAACGCGCGTGGGTGGTGTGATCGGTCACTTGTCTGTTTCGTCGGATAACAAATACTTGTATCTGATCTTGATCCTATGCGATGGGCCGATTGAGGGAATAGATGACATTTACTTCGACGACCAAATCTTGACACTTGACGGAAGCGGCGCGGCGACAACCTTGAACGGCACAGGGAAATGGGCTGGAAAGGTGAGGCTTCAAAAACATCTTGGCGGCGCGGCGCAAACTGCGGACACAGATTTTGTTGCGGATACCACTGCGACCTCTTGGACGACTGACCACAAATTACAAGGCGTTGCATATATTTCTATAAGGCTAACTTTCGATCCGGCTGTCTTCCCAAACGGATTGCCTAACATTTCCGCAGTTGTTCGCGGTCGCAATGATATTGTGGACGGGCGGGACGATTCGACGGGATACACAACTAACACGGCGCTTTGTTTGGCTCATTATCTGAGCCTTGAAGACCTCGGACCCAACATTGATTGGACGAATGAAATTGATCACACTGCATTTGACACTGCTGCTGGTGATTGCGAAGACCAAATTTCGCTTGCTGCTGCGGGTAATTTTTCGACCACCGTTGGAAGCGATGCGAACCGGATCAGCTCAACGGCACACGGCTTGCATGACTCGCAGATTGTCAACTTCACATCCACAACAACGCTTCCAGCAGGATTGAGCAGCGGCACAGATTACTTCGTGATTAATGCCGACAAAGATTCGTTCGAAGTCACAACGGCAATCGACGACGTTTCCAGCATTGTCACGATGACCAACGATGGAACCGGCACGCATTCATTCACAGCGGAGGAATACCGATACACGTTCAACGGATTGATTGATCTTGAGAACAGTCCAGAGGACATCATCCGGCAATTTCGGGACGCTATGGCGGGCACGGTGGCATACATCGGCGGCAAGTGGACGATGACCGCTGGGGTTTACCAGACGCCAACTTTCACCATTGACGAAGACATGCTTGCGGGACCGATCAAGATTCGCCCAAGGCGCGGCAGGCGTGAGCGGTTCAACGTGGTGAAAGGGTTTTTCTTGGCGGCTCAAAACAGGTGGCAAGCGGCAGATTATCCGCCGGTCACAAACGCAACTTACGTGACGGCAGACGGTGAAGACCTGTTGCAAGGGCTCGATTTGCCAGCGACATCAACGCCATCAATGGCAAACAGAATCGCCAAGGTTTTACTTGAGAAGTCTCGCAAGGAATTCACCGTTGAACTGATTTGCAACATCGAAGCACTACAAGCGCAGGCAGGTAAAACGGTATTGGTCAACCTGCCGAGATACAACCTTTCAAGCGTTCCGTTCGACGTTGACGGATTCAACCTTGAAGTTGCAGACGGAGTTGTAACGGTTCAACTTTCATTGTCTGAAACGGCATCAAGCGTTTATTCATGGACGGCTGGCAGCGACGAGCAAACTTTCACGATCATCGATGAGCCTGAATTGCCGGACGGTCTGCCGGACGCACCAACGGGCTTGACGCTCACAAACAATCTTGATTCACGTGACCTTGTTTCCGTCATGATTGAGTGGGATGCGTCAACGGATGAGTTCGTTAACCAAGGGGGGCTTGTTGTTGTTGAGTGGAAAAAATCAGCGGATTCAACATGGCAGTCAATCACTGGGTCGCCATCTTCGATTGAGTATCCGGTCAGAGGATTAGAACCGGATACAAATTACGATTTCCGCGTCGCTTGGCGCAACAAGTGGGGTGGTCAAAGTCCATACGCTGAGGAACTGGCTCACACCACGCGATCGGCGGCAAGTTCCGCTTACAACTATAAGCACACGCAGAGCACGCCAGCTACCACTTGGACAATTACGCACAACCTCGGATACCGCCCAAGCATCGGCGCAATTTTCGACCACAACGGCGACCCTGTGAATGGTGACGAGGCAACCGGGTCGTCCGGCGATCCAACTGGCAAAACAGAAATTGAAATTACCTTTGTGTCCGCGATTTACGGCACAGCATATCTTTCCTGACAATGAAACAGCTATCGAATCTTGATTTTTTAAAGGCGGCAAAAATCCTAAACGTGTTGGTTGATCCTGTTGCATCTGATGACACTGGGCTGGGGATTGGTCAGCTTTGGTTTAATACCACATCGAACTTTTTCAAAGGCTACGACGGAACTAACAAATTTAGCCTTTTGCGTGATGACCTGGCGGCTACCATCACGGGGGTTTTAACATTTAATCCGTCAAGTGGGACGGTTCCTTTTGCGGTCAACGGGACGCACACCAGCGTTGTCACAAATCTAAACGCTGACAGGGTGGACGGATACCATGCAGCAGAGGCGGCGACAGCTTCGACGTTGGGCGCACGCGATGCTTCGGGGAATCTTACGGTTGCCACACCAACGAGCGACGGACACGCAGCGACCAAGGCATATGTGGATTCAATCGCAGCGGGTCAGGATTGGAAAGACTCATGTCGGGTAGCCACGACAGCCAACATCACGCTTTCAGGGACTCAAACAATCGACGGCGTTGCGGTGGTGGCTGATGACCGAGTGCTCGTTAAGGACCAAACAACGGCGAGCCAAAATGGAATCTATGTTTGCGCTGCTGGTGCATGGTCGAGGGCTAGCGATGCAGACGCGGACGCTGAGGTGACAAGTGGGTTGACCACATTTGTTGAGGAAGGGACTTTAAATTCTGGCGCAGGTTATACACTGACAACCAGCGGCGCAATTGTTGTTGGGACCACTTCGTTGACGTTCACGAAAACGAGCGGCGGTTCTGTTTACGGGGCTGGCAACGGCGTGGTCAAAAGCGGAACAACGTTTCACTTCGGTCAGAGCGCATCATACACCGTTGGAGCGTTGCCTTACGCTTCGGGAGCTTCCACGATTGGATTCATTTCAGCGGTTGCTTCTGGAAAGGTTCTGAAATCCAACGGTGAAAACACTGTGCCTTTATGGGCTTCATTGGATCTTACGGCAGATGTCGGGTCTAGCATCCTCCATGTTGCTAATGGGGGGACAGGGACTTCAACACAATTTACGTCGGGGTCCGTGGTGTTAGCTGGCGCGTCAGGTGTTTACACAGAAGACAATGCCGGAATCAGCTTCGACACGTCAACGGACAGGTTGACGGTCGGCTTGATCACGATTTCCAACATCCCCGACAGCGGGACAGGGAATGAGGTTGTTGTTTCCGAATCTGGCGCGTTAAAAACGCAAACGATAAACGCCGGGGCATGGACAGGTGACACGATTTGGACATCTGGAAACGATGGTCCGAGCAGCGGATTGAACGCTGATTTGCTAGACGGTCAGGAAGGCAGCTATTATACCACAGCCTCAAACATTGGTGGATTAGGCGCGAACCGGTTGCTCTTGTCCACGAGTGGGGGAGCTATTACGAGTTCCTCGTCGTTCACATACTCAGGTTCACGGGTTGGGCTAGGTGGTGCTATATCGACTGTTGCAGGCTTGCAAGTTTTCTCGGTCAATGATCCTGTGGATGTTAATTCATCGACTTATGAAATTGGCATAGTTGCTCGGGCT
>JGI11705J14877_10000840_pt1 | contig 18475 bp, 22 predicted proteins | sample Etolaghawater15m_FD_14877 | JGI IMG/M metagenome (IMG submission 14877)
GGAATCTTCCGAGCCGTATCCAGGAGATCCGGCGGTATTGGCGGCGGCACGGGCTGCGTGTGATGTGCGAGACCTGGTGAACATGGAGGTCGCCCAGGAATTCAGTGACCTGCGGACGAGCTACTCCTACCCGGTAAGCCAGAATCAGTGGGACGCCGGTGAGCGAGGAGTGTATTGCTTTGTCTACTCCGAGAGCGGAGCGACGTTCACAAGCTCCCTGCGCTAGCTGAGGTAGGCCCCCAGGCGTCGTTCCATGATCTCGAGGGCTTCCGGATTGGAGTCCATTACCACAAACTTCCGACCCAGCTCAGCGGCAGCGTGGCCTGTCGTTCCACTGCCCGCGAACGCATCGAGCACCCAGTCTCCGGGTCGGGACGAGGCCCGAATGATGCGGGTGAGAATACCCAGTGGCTTCTGGGTCGCATACCCGGTCTTTTCCTTGCCGGTGGGCGAGACGATGGTGTGCCACCACACGTCGGTGGGGAGCTTGCCCCTGGCAGCTTTCTCCGGGCCCACCAATCCTGGTGCCATGTAGGGTTCCCGGTCGATGTCGTCGCTATTGAAAATGTACGCCTGGGGGTCTTTGACGTAGACCAGAACCGTGTCGTGTTTGGTGGGCCAGCGACTCTTTGACTTCGCCCCGTAGTCATACGCCCAAATGATTTCGTTCAGAAAGTTCTCACGACCAAACATTTGGTCCATCGCCACCTTGGCGTAGTGAACCTCACGCCAGTCCAGGTGGAGATAGAGGGTTCCTTGCGGTCCCAGCAGGCGCCACGCTTCGATGAGCCTCGGTGCGAGAAACTCCCAGTAATTAGCGAACGTGTCGTCATAGCTGGTCACAGAATTCAGGGTGAAGTCGTAGGTTTTGCCCCCAAATCCCTGCCTCCCCGACTCACTCGACCCTGTCACGGTGGAGTTTGTGCGCTGTTGAGTTCGACCCGTGTTGAAGGGTGGGTCGAGGTAGCACAGTGTGAAAGAGCCCTCGGGTAAAGACTTCATCAGCTCCAGGTTGTCGCCCTCGAGGAGTAACGAGGGACCCTCGGGACTCCAGGAAGGCTTAGGCACAGGGGAAAGGTTATCGAAAGGGTGCCTAGGCTAGGTGCGTGAACGAGGATAACCCCCACCCCGAGGCCACCACCTGGGGAGTGGGACCCTGGCAGGGGACGTGGCCTGAGGGTGACCATTATGACCCTGAGCTTTTAGAGAAGGGGGACTCGAGGAACGTGGTCGACCAGTATCGATACTGGTCGATGGAGGCGATTGTCGAGGATCTGAACACGAAGAGGCATTCCTTCCATGTCGCCATCGAGAACTGGCAACACGATTTGAACATTGGGTCGATTGTGCGCAGCGCGAATGCTTTTCTCGCGGACACCGTCCACATCGTGGGTCGCAAGCGCTGGAATCGGCGGGGAGCGATGGTGACCGATCGCTATCAGCGGGTCATGCACCACCCCACCATTGATGACCTGGTGAGCTATGCCCGCGAGCACGCATTACCGATTGTGGCCATTGACAATGTGGAGGGATCGAAACCCCTCGAAACGACCCCTTTACCTCGCGAATGCATCATCCTTTTTGGCCAAGAGGGCCCAGGGCTCTCCGCCGAAGCACTGGCTGCCGCGGACCTGGCAGTGGAGATCACTCAGTTTGGTTCCACGCGATCACTGAATGCCAGTGCGGCGGCAGCCATTGTTATGCACCAGTGGGTCATGACCCACCAACCGTTAGCGGGGGATTGACGCGGAGTGAATTCACGCCTCTGGGTATGACCCACTTTTGTTTCTGCCAGAGAAAAGAACGGGCCATAATCTGTGCCAATCGGTAGACTTGGCAAGTTGTCCAGGCCTTAGCAAAGGATTCAGATGCCTGCCGTTGTGATTGTGGGAGCCCAGTGGGGCGATGAAGGCAAAGGCAAGGCGACCGACCTCATTGCAGATCGTATTGACTACGTCGTCAAGTTCAATGGGGGAAACAACGCTGGTCACACTGTCGTCATCGGTGACGAAAAATACGCGCTTCACTTACTGCCCTCGGGCATTTTGACCCCGGGCGTCATCCCCGTTATTTCTAACGGTGTGGTCATTGACCCCGAAGTGCTCATCGAGGAACTCGATGCGCTGAGTGCGAGGGGGATAGATGTGTCCAAGTTGGTGATCAGCTCCCACGCACACATCATCACTCAGTACCACCGGACGCTGGACAAGGTGACGGAGCGCTTCCTCGGAAAGCGCCAAATTGGCACGACCGGTCGGGGCATTGGCCCCACCTACGCCGACAAGATCAATCGAGTGGGAATTCGCGTTCAAGACATTTTTGACGAGGGAATCCTTCGCCAAAAAGTCGAGGGCGCGCTTGATCTCAAGAATCACCTGCTGGTCAAGATCTATAACCGGCGGGCCATTGAGGTCGACGAGGTCGTGAACGAATTGCTATCGTATGCCGAGCGTCTGCGTCCGATGGTCCAAGACACGGCTCTGCTTCTCCACACTGCGCTCGAGGAGGGCAAGACGGTGCTCTTTGAGGGCGGTCAGGCCACCATGCTCGACGTCGACCACGGAACGTATCCTTTTGTGACCTCGTCGAATGCCACTTCGGGCGGTGCCGCCACGGGAGCGGGAATTGCACCGTGGCGTTTAGCCACGGTGATTGGAATTGTGAAGGCCTACGCAACCCGGGTGGGCTCGGGACCGTTCCCCACCGAGCTAGACGACGAGTTCGGCGAGTTCCTGCGTGACAAGGGACACGAGTTTGGCACCACGACTGGTCGACCACGCCGATGTGGGTGGTACGACGCTCCGATTGCTCGGTATAGCGCCCGCATTAACGGCGTGACGGATTTTGTGTTGACCAAGTTGGATGTGCTCACCGGTCTGGAGAAGATTCCCGTCTGTGTTGCCTATGAGGTGGAGGGCGAGCGAGTGGAAGAAATTCCGTGGTCGCAGTCTGATTTCCACCACGCAAAGCCCATCTATGAGTATTTCCCTGGGTGGAGCGAGGACATCTCGGGGGCCAGAACCTTCGAGGAACTCCCGAAGAATGCTCGCGACTATGTCGAAGCTCTGGAGGGAATGAGTGGCGCGAGGATGTCGGCAATCGGCGTGGGTCCAGCCAGGGACGCCATCATCACCCGGCACTCGCTGCTGGACTAGCACCGGGCAGTCTGGCTCGGTAGGGTCGCTCTATGGATTCGATTCCCCCGGAGCTCCACCAGTTGCGAAAAAGCATCGACAACATTGACGCTGCGCTCATCCATCTTCTGGCAGAGCGGTTTCGCACCACGCAGCAGGTGGGGCGGCTGAAGGCAGAGCTTCAGATGGTTCCCTCGGATCCCGCCCGAGAAGCTGCGCAGATTGAACGACTTCGCGCGCTAGCGAAAGAGGCGGATCTGGATCCGGAGTTTGCCGAAAAGTTCTTGGGCTTCATCCTCGCTGAAGTTATTCAGCACCACGAGGAGCTAGCTGCTGGCGAGGGGTAGTTCCCGGTAGAGGTTGCCGGCAACTTCAATAAGTCGCTCAATGAGCGCATCGTCTCGTTCCACAACCACGAACTTGGGGCCTGGCCACCCAGGAACCATCTCACCGTTCTTCTTTTCCCGGAGCATCCAGCCAAACACGCAGGCGTTAGCGCCGGTCACATAGAGCTGCCACTGGACCTGGCGGTGGTAATTGCCGGGAACATTGCGCCATTCACCCCAGTCCCTTCCGGTGGTCTTGACCTCCGCAATGAGCTCGTGTCCCGGGGAGAGACCATCTGGCGTGGCCATCTGCCAGCGCAGAGCCTCTGAATCTTTAGCGATCAGCCAATCATTGGGTTCGAGTTCGAACTGGGTCCCCAGCTTCTCCATGAGTGCGGCTTCTTGCTCTCGACCAAAGCGCATGTAGTCGTTGTCAGGAATGGGGGTGGAATTGCGCATCTGGTCCACAACTTCCCGGAAACCCTCGGGAGTGACAGCTTTGGATACCGCTGTCGCCGTGACGCCGCTGGCGCGAACAGCGAGCCAGGCATCGTAATCCGAGGAAGAGACGAGAAAACGGGAGGAATCAATCATGAGTTCTTCCACCGTAGCGGGGTCCGGGGACGCCCGGCCCTGTTGGGCAGCTAGGGCTGGTATCCAACAACCGGTCCGAGGTTTGCAGGCAGTGTTCCGCGGTGGAGAGTATCGAGTTCTTCCAGGCCAAAGCTGAAGTGGTCGGCGATGTCTAGGCCGTGAAGAGAAAGGTCGGTCACTCCAATTCGAGCTACCGGAACACCGCGGCCCTCACACAAACCGCGGAACTTAACATCGTCTTCGCGAGCGACACTGACGACCATCCGAGCGACAGACTCCGCGAACAGAGCTTCGGTGATATCCAGGCCGCCATCTTCCATTACTTCAGACAGCCACACTCGCGCTCCCACCCGGCGACGCAGAACACCCTCCACCAGGGTCTGGAGGAGTCCACCGGTGGAGACATCATGGGCGCTGGTGACCAGCCCATCTTTCGCTGCGACGCTCATCAGACCGGCAAGAGCCTTCTCTGCAGAAAGATCCGGCCGGGGCGGCATTCCACCCAAGTGGTCATGAATCACATCGGCCCAGGCTGACCCATCGAGCTCAGCTCGAGTGGTGCCGAGTAAGTAGAGGTTCTCTCCATCGTCTTGCCAGCCACTGGGCAGTCGACGCTCCACGGTGTCAATCACTCCCATGACTGCGACCACGGGGGTGGGGTGAATTGGGGTGGTGCCGGTTTGGTTATACAAGCTGACATTCCCGCCCGTCACCGGAATGCCGAGTTCCATGCAGGCATCAGCCAGGCCGCGCACAGCTTCGGCGAACTGCCACATGACCTCGGGATCTTCAGGGCTGCCAAAGTTCAGACAGTCACTAACGGCTCGAGGGCTCGCTCCGGTGGCCGCCACGTTCCGATAAGCCTCCGACAGCGCCAACTGTGCGCCGGTGTAGGGGTCTAGGTAGCTGTAACGGCCGTTGGCATCGGTGGCGAGAGCAACACCCAGGCCAGAGTCCTCGTCCACACGAATCATGCCGGCGTCATCCGGGAAGGCAAGTGCGGTGTTTCCCATCACGTAGCGGTCGTACTGGTTGGTAATCCATTCGGGATTAGCCAAGTTGGGAGAGGACACCACGCGGACTGCCTGGTCGCGAAGCTCCTCCGGGGTGGTGGCTCGAGCCTTGCCGGCTACTGAGTCGGCCTGGACCCTCTCGAGCCAGTCTGGACGATGGTAGGGGCGCTCGTAGACCGGGGNGTCAAGTGCAACAGTCTTGGGGTCAACATCGACGATGGTTTCGCCCTGCCAGTGAATGATGAGTCGACCGGTGTCGGTGACTTGACCCAACACGCTGGTCTCGACTTCCCATTTCGCGGTGATGGCGAGGAAATCGTCGAGTTTTTCGGGTCGAACAATCGCCATCATGCGCTCTTGGCTTTCCGACATCAAAATTTCTTCGGCGGTGAGGGTGTCATCCCGGAGCAGGACGTTGTCGAGCGTGACCTCCATCCCGCTGTCACCGTTTGCCGCGAGCTCAGAGGTCGCGCAGCTGATTCCGGCTGCTCCCAAGTCTTGTATGCCCTCGACAACACCGTTCTGGAAAAGCTCGAGACAGCATTCGATCAGGACCTTCTCCGCAAAGGGGTCGCCCACTTGAACAGAGGGGCGCTTAGTAGGGCCACCTTCATCAAAGGTTTCGCTGGCGAGTATGGAGGCCCCGCCGATTCCATCGCCCCCAGTTCGAGCACCGAAAAGAACAACCTTGTTGCCCGGACCCTTCGCGTTGGCGAGGTGGAGGTCTTCGTGGCGGAGCACTCCAACGGCTAACGCATTCACCAAAGGGTTGTTTTGGTACACGGGGTCAAACCATGTCTCACCACCGATGTTGGGCAAACCGAGGCAGTTGCCATAGAAACTGATTCCACTCACCACTCCGGGTGCGACTCGTTGTGTGTCGGGGTGGTCAAGGGCTCCAAAGCGAAGGGCATCCATGACCGCAACAGGCCTGGCTCCCATAGAAATAATGTCGCGGACAATTCCTCCCACCCCGGTTGCCGCCCCTTGAAAGGGCTCAATAAAGCTCGGGTGGTTGTGGCTTTCGATCTTGAAGGTGACCGCCCAGCCCTCGCCCACGTCGACGACGCCCGCGTTTTCTCCCATTCCGACCATGAGGTGCGTGCGCATCTCGTCGGTCACTTTCTGGCCAAACTGGCGCAGGTGAACTTTGGAGGATTTGTAGGAGCAATGCTCACTCCACATCACCGAGTACATGGCCAATTCGCCCGACGTGGGGCGGCGACCCAGAAGACGACGAATTTCCTGATACTCATCGGGTTTGAGACCTAACGCCTCGTAAGGTTGCTCTTTCTCGGGAGTACCCTCCGCCTGCGTTACCGAGTCAACCGACATTACTGCGAACCCCATTCAGTGGGTGAACCCAGCGCCAAGAGTCCACTGATCACCAACGCCATCCCCAGAACAATGATGACGAACGACCACACGGGGTGGCGCAAGCCCAATCGCACAACTCGATCAATCCAGTGGTGGTCGCGAGGGTCTCCGGAATCCTCTAGTCGCCACTCACCCGCGAGCTTGTTTCTTTTCTCGAGCCAGCGGTCAAAAGGCAGGGTGACCCACGGCGGAATGGCGGAGAGCACAGCCAAGACAATGGTGCCAAAACCCCACCGCAGATTGATTCCGATGATGACTGCGGTGATGCAATAGGCAATGAAGATAATGCCGTGGCTGAGACCGGCAGCAAAGAACAGTGGTCCGTCATAGGCGAAGCCGTAACGGGCGACCATGGCCGCAATCAAGAGCGTCCAGGTCACCATTTCAGCAAACGCCATCACGCGATAGAGCGAACCGGGAGTCTTCGTCACGCGTTCACGACCTGAGTCAGCACCGACTGGAACATGGCAAGACCGTCCATCCCCGACTTCATGGCCACGTCCGTGTCGGGGCCAAAGCCCGCCTCCACCGCGTGCTCGGGGTGGGGCATCAACCCGACAATCCGGCCGGTGTCGTTGCGTAGTCCGGCAATGTCGTGGGCGGAGCCATTCGGGTTGACCTCCAGGTAGCGGAAGGCAACAAGGTTCTCGCCCTCAATTCTATTCAGAGACTCATCGTCGGCAATGAATCCACCCTCACCGTTTTTCAGGGGAATGACGATTTCCTGGTTGTTGTCGTAGTCCGACGTCCACGCGGTCTCGGTGTTCTCGACCCGCAGTTTTTGATCACGGCAAATGAAATCTCCGTGATCGTTGCGAATCAAACCCCCGGGCAGCAGGCCCGCCTCCACAAGAATCTGGAAACCGTTGCAAATGCCCAAAATGGGGAGCCCCTTTGCGGCCTCAGCCACCACCTCCGACATGATCGGGGAGTGAGCGGCAATCGCCCCGCACCGAAGGTAATCCCCGTAACTGAAGCCACCCGGAAGAATCAGAGCGTCGACGCCGTCTAAGTCGGCAGTGCCATGCCAGAGCGGAACAGGGGTTCCGCCGGCAAGGCGGACAGCGCGAAGCGCGTCGCGATCATCGAGTGATCCAGGGAACGTGACAACCCCGACCCTCATGCCGGGGAGTCCTCCACACGAACATCCAGCACATCTTCAATCACGCCGTTAGACAGTAAGTCATTCGCCATCGTGCGAGCATCAGCGAGGTGAGCGTCGGTCACGGCGCCCTCGACGTGAAGTTCGAAGCGCTTCCCGAGGCGTACTTCGTGAAAACCGTTAATTCCGCTGCGGTGAAGTGCACCCAGGACAGCTTTGCCGGCGGGATCGAGGAGTTCGCGCTTGGGCATGACTTCCACAACGATGATCGCCACTACTCACGCTCCGACACCTTGACTCAGCAGTTCACTGGCTCTCAGTCTATCGAGCGCCCAGACGCTCGAGAGCGCCACGCTCGAGGGCGTCATCGAGAGCCCATCGGGCCCAGTCCCGATATCCAATTTCGCTCGGATGGAATCCATCGGAGGCGAAAAACTCGTCGTGATATCCCGTGGGGGGAGGCGACATCATCGCAAACGGACGGGACTCGACGAGTGGCCGAATCGAGCGCTCAATTGCTTGAGAGTGCGCGTAGATGATGGAGCGCAACGGTTGAGGCAATGTGGGAAACAAATAGAAAGCGGGTAGTGACGAGAAAATCAGAACAGCCCCTGGATGGCCATCGTGCAACGCGTTAAGTAGACGTTCAAACCGAGCAATCGTTGCACCGAGCGGCTTGAGGTCTTTGGCGTCATTCGCTCCCAGCGACACCATCACGATGTCGGCCGGTGTCGCAAGAGCGGGCGCGAGGAACCTGCTAAGAATATCTTTCGAGGTGGCGCCGCTCTCGCCTACCGAGCGCCAAGAGACTCCCCGCTGAGTGGAGTCGTGTAGAGCAAGAGAGAACTGTGGAATGAGCCCGTGGAGGGGGTCGCTGACCCCCACGCCGGCAATGGTCGAGTCCCCTACTCCCAGAACAGAGAGTGGCTCTGGGCCGGGAGCTTCCCCCTCCCACGGTCCAGGAGCATGGGGAAGACGCGGTGATTGTTTGCGAACCCATTTCCCTTGGGCATAGAGAAGCGGACTCAGCCCCACAGCAAGCGGCCAGGCGACCTTGTGCGCCACGGAGGGAGGTCGCATCGGATGGGTAGTGGGCTGAAGGGTCATGACACCTAATGTCTAGAACGTGTTCCCGGTAAGACGCTGAAAAAGCTCCCGGTACCGGCCCATGGCGTGGGTCACCAGATCCTCGGGAAGAGTTGGGGGTGATCCTTCCTGGTCCCAGTTCTCCTGGAGCCAATTGCGAATAAGTTGCTTATCAAAACTGTCAAGCCAATCTATTCCACCAGCGGAATATAAGTCCCCATCCCAGTATCTGCTGCTGTCGGAGGTCAGAACCTCATCCCCCAGGGTGATAGCACCGGTCGAGGGGTGCCGACCAAACTCCAGCTTGGTGTCGGCAAGAATCACACCGCGGGAGTGTGCCAGGTCGCGTGCACGAGAGTAGATCGAGAGACTCAGATCACGCAGTTCCGCAGTGTCATCCTCGCCGATTATCTCCTCCATCTGGTCAAAAGAGATGTTCTCGTCGTGATCCCCGAGCGCCGCTTTTGTTGCGGGGGTAAAGAGTGGGTGAGGGAGCTCATCACCTTCAGACAATCCGGGAGGGAGGGCGATGCCACAGACGCTCGAGGTTGCTTGGTATTCTTTCCAGCCGCTTCCCGCCAAGTATCCTCGCACCACGCACTCCACTGGGAACATAGTCAGGGGCGCCACCACCATTCCGCGATCAGCAACCTCATCGGGAGGACTCTCGGACGTCATGTGGTTGGGGATATCCGCTAGCTGGTCACACCACCACTGTGTGAGGGCGCTCAGAATCGCGCCCTTGCCGGGAACGTCGGGAGTAAGTATGTGGTCGAAGGCGCTGACCCTGTCCGTTGCCACAATCAGAAGCTTGTCGGCCTCAGAAATGTTAGATGCTGATTCTGGAATATAGAGCTCCCGCACTTTTCCGGAATAGACCGGAGTCCATCCAGCAAGCGTCGTCATGACGTAACGCGCAGCGCAATGTCACGTCGGTAGTGAGAGCCTTCCAGGGTGATGCTCTCCAACGTGGCATAGGCCGACTTTCGGGCTGCGGCAAAGGTGGGGCCGGTGGCAATCACGCTCATCACTCGACCGCCTGTGGCGAGGAGATCGGAACCATCCCACGCGGTCGCCGCGTGGGCGATGCTCACGAGGGGATCCTCGGGGAGAGAGCTCAAGCCCTCAATCTCACGTCCCGTCTTGGGGTTCTCGGGGTAGCCCTCGCTCGCGAGTACCACGGTGAGTGCGCATTCGTCGCTGAAGCGCGGTGCTTCAACACTGTCCAGCATTTCGGTGGCCGCTGCATAGAGCAGGGGAGCCAGGGGTGACTCAAGCCGGGCCAACACCACTTGAGTCTCGGGGTCTCCAAAGCGGGCGTTGAACTCGATGACCTTAATGCCCTTGTCGGTAATGATGAGTCCGCAATAGAGGAGTCCAATGAAGGGCGTGCCCCGGGACGCCAGCTCATCCACCACAGGCTGCGCGATAGTTTGCGTGACTGTCTCGACGAAGTTGTCCTCGAGCCAGGGGAGGGGAGAGTAGGCGCCCATTCCCCCGGTGTTGGGGCCTTCGTCACCGTCGAAGGCCCTCTTGTAGTCCTGGGCCGGGCTGAGGGGAACAATCCGGTTCCCGTCGCTCACAAAAAATAGTGAGACTTCCGGACCGTCCAGGAATTCTTCGACGAGGACGTCGCCGTGCTGGAGATAGAACACGGCGTGCTCGATGGCGGCGTCTTTATCGTCCGTGACCAGCACCCCTTTTCCGGCAGCCAGGCCATCTGCTTTCACGACATAGGGGGCTCCAGCAGTGGCGAGGGCGTCCCGCAATTCTTTCTCGCTCGACACAGTCCACGCTGTGCCCGTGGGAACCTCGGCGGCCGCCATTATTTCTTTGGCAAAAGACTTCGAACCCTCTAGTGCTGAGGCCTCTTTATCGGGGCCAAACACGGCTACGCCCGCTTTTCTCAGGGCGTTGCCCACTCCGGCAACGAGGGGGGCTTCGGGGCCGATGATGACCAAGTCAACATCGGATGTCGCAGCGAACTCGGTGACCACTTTGGGGTTGGAAGGGTCGAGGGCAACGATGTCGGCGTCAGCGGAGATTCCCGCGTTTCCCGGCGCCGCGAGAATTTCGTGTTCCTCCGAATCACGGCGGAGAGCTTTGATGATGGTGTGCTCCCTGGCGCCCGACCCCACGACCAAAATCTTCACGCGTTTACCCTACCCGCGGGAGATTGCTAGCGTGTGGGGGTGGCCGCCAGACGAATTCGTGAGGACGCCGGCACGGCGGCCCTGACGCGGTGGAAGGCCGGCACTGCCGAGGCAGACGACGAAGCCTTGTCAGTCCGATTTACCCTGCAGATGTTGAAGCAGGGCGCACCGGGGTCCAGCGTGGAGGTGCGCGTCCCTCCGTGGGGAGCAGTGCAGGCTATTGAGGGACCCACGCACACGCGAGGCACACCACCCGCGGTGGTGGAGATGTCTCCCGCAGTGTGGTTGCAGATAGCGATGGGCACCCAATCTTTTGACGATGCCCTTGCCAAGGGGTTGGTCCAGGCGTCTGGAGAGCGTTCAAATCTGTCAGCTTGGTTACCGCTTGTCCGGTTACCCTGAGACTATGTCTAGCGACAAACCGGCCCCCCATCAGAGAGTCGCGATCCGCCGATCCCCGAGGCTCGCCACCTTTGTTGCGGTGTTTGGGGCTCTCGGGTTTTTTGGAACCCTGATTGTTACCGGGCTCTTTGAGGCTGACCCCTCGCTGGGGTTTGGAACCGTTTTTGCGTATTTCTCGCTCTATGGAATTACTGGATCGATTGCGCTGGGAATCGTTGTGTGGCTCATCCTGGATTTGCGCTCAAAGCGCAGAGTGACCGAAACAACGATGGCTAGGGAGGACGTCAGCGACGACTAGCTCGATTGGTGGGTTTCCACCCAGGAGAGGTACTCGTCGCTCACCGTGCCGGTGACGTACTCACCGGTGAAGCAACTCATATCGAGTTCCGTCACGCTGGAACCGCGGATGATGGCGTCTTTCATGTCCTCCACCTCCTGATAAATCAGGTGGTCCGCACCAATTTCGCGCGCAATCTCGGGAATGGTGCGCCCTGCGGCGACGAGTTCCCCTTTGTTGGGCATGTTGATTCCATAGACGTGGGCAAATCGAACGGGTGGGGCTGCCGAGGTGAAGGTCACACTCGTGGCGCCGGCTTCGCGCGCCATTTCCACGATTTCGCGCGAGGTGGTCCCGCGAACAATGGAGTCATCAACAATCAAAACGTTCTTTCCGGCAAACTCGCTCGACATAGCGTTGAGTTTTTGCCGAACACTCTTGGTCCGGTGAGCTTGCCCCGGCATGATGAAGGTACGGCCTATGTATTTGTTCTTGTAAAAACCTTCGCGATATTCAATGCCGAGCTTTCGCGCAACCTGCATGGCAGCAGGTCGCGCCGAGTCTGGAATCGGCATGACGACGTCGATGTTGTCCGTGGGCGCATATCGGGCGATAGTGTCTGCCAGTTTGTCGCCTAAGCGCAGCCGTGCTTCATATACGGAGATGCCGTTCATGATGGAGTCGGGTCTTGCGAGGTAGACATACTCAAATGAGCAGGGTACGAGGCGAGGGTTCTCGGCACACTGCCTCTGATGCAGGGTGCCATCGCGGGAAATAAAGATGGCCTCACCAGGCTCCACGTCTCGCACAATGTCATACCCGGAAGCTTCGAGAACAAGCGATTCGCTTGCCACAATCCACTCGTCACCCACCAAACCGGCCTGCCTGCGACCCAGAATCAGCGGCCGGATGCCAAAGGGGTCCCTGAACGCAAGAACTCCCTGACCAGCGATGACGGCAATGGCGGCATAGGAGCCTTCGACTCTGCGGTGCAGCGTAGATATCGCATCAAATGCGGTGTCTGCAGTGAAAGATTTTCCTGACTCGGCGGATTGCAGCTCGCTCGCAAGCACGTTGACGAGCATTTCCGTGTCTGAGGTGGTGTTCAGGTGGCGACGATCTTTGTCGGCCAGTTCTTTCGTCAGCTCTCGAGTATTGGTGAGGTTTCCGTTATGGACCAACACAACGCCGTAGGGCGCATTCACATAAAACGGTTGCGCTTCCTGTTCCTTCTTTGCGTTACCCCGGGTCGCATAGCGAACGTGTCCCAAACCGATAGTCCCCTGGAGGCTGCGCATGTCCCGGGTTCGGTATCCCTCACGGACTTGACCGCGGGATTTGCGAATGTGGAGAGTGTTCTCATCCGATGTCGCAATACCGGTGGAGTCTTGACCGCGGTGCTGAAGGAGCGCTAGCGCGTCATACACCTGTTGGTTGACCGGTGACGATGAAACAATTCCCACAATCCCGCACATTGAAGGGGGCTATCTCCTCGTCTTGCAGCCGATGATGAGGCAAGCCTATCGGGCAAACGGACGCTCAGTCGATTCCCTCCGTGGTCTCACCTCGGGCAGCCCCCGCGCGTCGGAATCGACGTCGCAGCGCGGTAATAATTCCACCGCTGGCGAGGAGACCTGTTCCGAGGCCTAACCACGCACCAGCACCGAGCGGCTCGGGAATCACAGGCTCCACTTCGCCAACGGATCGTGGGACACGGTCCAGAGATAGCGACGACGGCGGGTCATCACTGACCTCAACAAGTGGAGGAATGAGCGGGGGAATCTCGAGAGTGGGGGCGACGGGAGTGGGCACGGCAGCAGGCTTTTCGGGCTCGGCAATCACTGTCGGCGCGGGAGAGGATTCTGGACTGCCCGCGGACGGGGCACTCGCTGTGGGAGCAGAGACTAGGGGCGCGGGCTCGGGAACAGGTGGTGCCAGAATTGTCAGCGTCACGGCCCCCACGGAGGGTCGCGACAACGATGTCACCCCGCCACTGTCGACACTGTCGCTCGAAGACCAGGTGAGAGGGTACGTTCCGGGAGTCACCGCGGCGGAGGCGGTGAGGTTCACTTGAAGAGATGGTCCGGAATCCTCTGCTCGCGCCCACGTGACCCCCTCAGGTAGCCCTTGGATGTCGAGAGTTCTGGTCGTCGGTGGGGAGGGAGCCAGGTAGGGCGAATTGAGATCAAGTACTAAGTTGGCTGACTCTTCCCCGTCAGCAGTGATGCTCCAGGTCGCATCAGCCGCGCAGGCGGTCAGGCTTTCCCACACCTGGCCGAAGACACCTTCCTGGGTCGCTGCGAATGAGGCGGCGGCGCTTGCTGAGCACGGGTCTGCATCAATGATGCCGACCGTGATTTCCATGGTGAAGTCGGTGGAGTCTCCGGGGATCACATACATGGTCGGACTGCGTTCGCCGTTTATCAGGGGTGTGTGAAGAGACTCTCCACCTTCGAAAGTTGCAGTGCCCGCAGCTGTGGTGACGTTCATGATGACCGTCGGGTGCGCACCCGAGGCATCAGTAATGATGACGCTGGAGGTTCCGGCCCCCGAATAGACCGGGTCGTAGCCGGCGGCGAGCTCTGCTACCCAGAACACCCGGCGATTGAACGCGGATTCATCTCCCAGGGAGCGGTGGCGCATGGAAAAGCGCACCTGATTGCCACTGAGGCTGACAGTCTTTTCGGTGAAAATTTGGTTGAGGGGGTTCGCGCTCAAGTATCCCGGTGTTGTCCAGGATGATTCACCGCCGGGAGACGGGTTGGCTGTCCCGGGGTCTGGGGAGATGTCTCGCCTCATGTCTGTCTGCAGTGCGGTCGTCCACTCCATCCCCATCATGCCCAGTGATTCAAAGGCAGGTCCCTGCCAACCTTCCGTCCCCGTAGTGAAGTCGGTTTGGTGCCCGCCGGAGAGAACCCCAAAGAAGTCATCGAATTCGGAGAATTCGATACTTGCTGTTTGTGGGCCCGAGGAGGTGGCTTGACTGGGGGCCAATGCCATCTGGGAGAGGCCTGCTCCCAACAAAAGCACCCCCACCCAGGATGTTGTAGCGGAAAAGGATGAGGTTCGAGGTGTGGTCTGCTGTCTCATCCCAGAAGGCTAGAAGCGATCGAGGGGACCCCGCCAAAGTTATCCACAACAGCCCCAGGGGGCCTCCAGTAGACTCGTGTCGTGTCGTTGCCCTCCCCTTATCAATCCAGCGGAGTGGACACGAGCGCCGGCGATCGCGCGGTCGACTTGATGAAGGCGGCGTTGGTCAAGAGTCACTCTTCTCGAGTCATCGGTGGCGTCGGAGGATTTGCGGGTCTCTATGACGCATCGTTCCTGACGTCCTACACCGCCCCCATCTTGGCGACCTCGACAGACGGTGTCGGCACAAAGGTGGCCATCGCCCAGGCGATGGACGTCCACGACACCATTGGCTATGACCTGGTGGGCATGGTTGTGGACGACATTGTGGTTGTGGGCGCGACCCCACTATTCATGACCGACTACATCGCCTGCGGGCGGGTTGTTCCCGAGCGTATTGCTGACATCGTCCGAGGGATTGCTGAGGCCGCAACGAGTTGCGGGGTGTCCTTGGTCGGTGGCGAAACTGCGGAGCATCCGGGTTTGCTCGAGCCCGACGAATACGACGTCGCGGGCGCGGCCACCGGGGTTGTTGAGGCAGACCAGATGTTGGACCCGAGCAAAGTTCGTGCGGGAGATGTGGTCATCGCGATGGCCTCTAGCGGGCTTCACAGCAACGGGTTCTCTCTTGTGCGCAAGATTGTGGCGGACCAGGGCTGGGACTTACGCGCTCAGAGGCCTGAATTTTCTCGGGAGCTGGGCCTGGAGCTACTCGAGCCGACCATGCTCTATACCTCGGCAGTGGTGGAGCTCATGGCCACCCACCCCGGATCTCTGCACATGCTGAGTCATGTGACGGGTGGAGGTATTGCGCAAAACCTGTCGCGTGTGATTCCGCGAGGGTTGGCCGTTGATGTTGATCGGTCAACCTGGTCGCCACCCGTGGTGATGCAGGTGTTGGCAGATGCGGGTGGGTTTTCTCCGGGCCAGGTGGAGGACACCTGGAACATGGGCATCGGAATGGTGGCCGTGGTGGACGCCACGGAGGCCTCAGCGGTGTCTACTGCGCTTCAGAAGTCGGGCCACCGGGTATGGCAGGTTGGCGTCGTTCGCGAGGACGGCGGAGAGATGTCTCCAGAGGCCACAACCAGCGCCAAGGGTGTTGAGGGCGGTGCAATCCGGTTGGTCGGAACCTACGCGGATTCTTCCTCAGCGTCGTCGTAATCCGCCCACTTGTCCTCGTACTGGTCCTCGCCCTGCGATGTGGCGAGTTCTTTCTCCAGTTGTGACAGGTCAGTGTCGGGAGAGTAGTACTTCAATTCGCGCGCCACTTTGGTGTGCTTTGCTTTTTGCCGACCGCGACCCATCGGTCACCCCTTTGCTTCTGTCGACGAGGGCATCTGGGATCAGAACCTGCCGCGTCAGGGATAGAGAATGCAGGGAGTTTATCACGCAGACCTTGGTGCTTTGATGGTTTAAAGCACGGCTTGGGTGGCGACAAATCCCAGGGCGCACCCGGCAATTCCGAGCACAAGGTGGAGTGCGAGTGGCCAGAATGCGCGTCGGGCAATCTTCTCTGTGGTGGGCGGAACCATGAGTACCGCGAGAGTGGAGAACGTGGTGAGGCCGCCCGCCAGGCCCACCATCAGGGGGTAGGTCCAGAACGTTTCGGGGAGGGCGGCCAGAACCCCCACGACCAGCGATCCGGCCACGTTGACAATACCGACTGACCACCACGGTGCTTGGGGCAAAGCCTTTCCCACGAGCCACCGCAGGAGCGCTCCGAGTGATCCCAGAAGAACCGTCGCGAGGAGTGCCAGCGGCGTCATGAGCGTGCTCCCGGTCGGGCGAGGGAACCCAGAGCCCGGCCGATCAGAACTCCCACTATTCCGGAAACCAGGGTGACGGCGAGATAGCCAAGACCCAGCGCCATAGTCTCCGTCACGGCGATCAGCGCAACGGCTGAGAACGTTGTGTAGGAGCCAAAAAACCCGACGGTGATACCTGGTCTTAGCCAGGAGGGGAATTCTGGCAAGCCTCGGGAAAGAACAAATGCTAAGCCCAGAGCACCGAGAGTGTTGGCAACCAGCGTGGCAATCACGGCACCGTGGGCCAGGTGTTCGGTGGCCTCTAGGGCACCGACCCTGGTGAGGGTCCCTACAGCTCCGCCCACTGCCACAGCAACCATTTCGCGAAAGCGCACACGGGAAGGCTACTCGCCCCGTAAATAGACTGAGCGCATGAGCTCCCCACCACGACCCTTTGCTCGCGTCCCCGCGTGGGTTGGGGGAATAACGCTCACGGTGGTGGTTCTCATCACCGCCTGGATTGTTGTCCCGATTGTCACCGGTTCACCCGCAGGTTCCTCCGGTCAGGAACTCGACGTGGCGGGATATCCCTCGAGTGTGAGCGCCACCGGCGATGACGGCCGGACTCGCACGCTAGCGGCTGTCTTTGCGGAGGGTGACTCGGCAGATTTCTCTGCTCTTGGTGCCGGAGATCGCCTTATCGTCTCGGGCTCGGGGTTTGACCCGAGTAAAGGAATCTACGTCGCTGTGTGCAAAGTTCCCGATTCTGTCGGGGGGAAGCCCGGCCCATGCCTGGGCGGAGTTCCCAGCACGGAGGAGGATGGCGACTCCACGGCGGGCGCCATTGGGTACGCAGCATCCAACTGGGTTAATGACGACTGGGCATGGCGCCTTTTTGGTGCGCGCAGTTTCGATGACCGCAGCGAAGGGACATTTACTGCCTACATCGAAATCCCGGCCAGCGCCGATGAGAACGTGGACTGCACAGAGGTCCGGTGCGGTCTCTACACGCGCAATGATCACACGGCCCTTGAGGACCGGGTGCAGGACCTCTACGTGCCGGTGGCTTTCGCCGAGTAGTCCGGCACCCGGAACACTCGAATGGCACGCTGTGCGATCGGCCCAATCGCGAGTGCAAAGAGCACCGTCCCCACGCCGAAGCTTCCTCCGAGGCTCCAGCCGATGAGGAGGACGGTGACCTCCACGACGGTTCGGACCGCCCACATGGGATAGCCAAAGCGGGCATTGAAGCCCACCATCAGACCGTCGCGGGGGCCAGGTCCAAATCGGGCGCCGATGTAGAGGCCGCTCGCTATTCCCATCATGAGGAGCCCGGCTGCGTAGAGAAAAACTCGTTGCATGACGGTCTCCGGGGTCTCAATGAGGGCAAGACCAACTTCCATGAAGGGCCCCACGAGTAGGGCATTGAATACCGTTCCGATGCCGGGGCGTTGCCGCAGCGGAATCCAGATCAACAACACCACCAAGCCACTGACGACGATGACCCAGCCAATACCAAAACCCCACGTGACGTGGAATCCCTCAGCAAAGACAGTCCAGGGGTCCACGCCGAAGCCGGCGCGCAGCATCATGGCCGCGGCAAAACCGAAAAAGAAAAGCCCGGAGAGGAGCTGGCTCCACCGTCTGACGCAATGGAGTCCTCGATGCACGCGCTCACTCTACGCCCGCCGGGGGAGAAACTTTTCCCCCACAAAACCAGGGTGGGTGGTACTCTGAATCACGGAACAAGAGAACGCCATCGGTGGCGAACCTCGTGGGCCATCGCCTCACAGTCGTGAGAGCGGCCGCATGTGTAGACGAAACAGCCCCGGTCTGGCTACTGGTGATCTGGGCCTGGTGTCATGTGTGACACCTCTTCTCCCCATCTGATCACAAAGAAAGCTGACCTTATTCATGCCATCTTCCAAGAAGGCTCCTTCATGGCGCCCACCCACCAAACGCACGTCCTTCCAGGACCAGAAGAAGCGTAGGCCTCAGGCCCACGCTGACGGCGAGTCCCCGCGGGGTGAGCGTCGTCGCGATGACTCCGCTGATCGCCGTCCCGCCGAGAAACGAGAGGGCGCACCTTTCCGCTCCTCCGAGAGTCGTCCCTACAAGAAAAACGATCGCAAGA
>JGI11705J14877_10000841_pt1 | contig 18474 bp, 17 predicted proteins | sample Etolaghawater15m_FD_14877 | JGI IMG/M metagenome (IMG submission 14877)
CACCCCACCACCGACATGAGCTCATGTCAGTGGTGGGGGCTAGGGTCTTTCCTCTACCAAGGAAAGGTGTGGGGATGAGCCAGAAGGATGCTGGGGTGGTACTGGATGACGCTATTGGTGAGCTCGTGCAGGAGGGGGATCCCGGAGCCATTGTGACCGGGTGGGTGCTGAGCATCAGTGTGAAGCACCCGACCATGCCAGGCGATGATGGCTATATCTCGCTCCACTCAGAAGGCCTGCCCTATCACTCCCAAATCGGCCTGCTGCATGCAGCCCTGGAGGACAAGAACAACCAGATACTGGTGAATTCTCTTCTCGAGGCCGGTCGTGGCTGAGGAAGAGCCACAGTATTGCCCGCAATGCCGGGCTCCCTGGGTGTGGGGGAATGACTTCTGCGTTCAGTGTGGTCATGTTCTGTCGTCATGACCCTCCCCTACACCCCCACGATTACCGAGGGAACGCCGCCCTTCGGGCGGAAGGTCGCTCGGGGTTCTGGTGTGGGGAGCGAGGGTGAGACCGGGTGGGGACGTTTGCTCCTCGCCATCTCCATCAGGATGATGTGGGCTTCCAGGAGCGCAAACTGGTCGCCCAAGCATTTCCTGGTTCCCGCTAAGAAGGGGAAGTAGGCACCCCGGGGTAATCGGGACTCCAGGTCATCGAGCCACCGCTCGGGCCGGAACTCGTGGGGGTCGGGGAAAAACTCGGGGTTTCGGTGGCTTGCGTATTGGCTGATGATCACGTGGGCGCCCTTCGGGATCGAGGTTCCCGCCACCTCGACGTCCTCGAGTGCCCGTCTGGGGGACACCCAGACCGGCGGAGCGAGGCGCAGGGCCTCGGCAAAGATGGCCTTCGTCATCGGTGCTTGCAAGACCTGACGCAGTGCCGGTGGTTGACCCAGTGGCATGTAGCTGGCAGCTTCCTCCGCCACCACCTGCCAGAGGTCCTCTCGATCCCGCAGATACGCCAGTGCCCAGGTCATCACGTTGGCCGTTGTTTCATGCCCGCTCAGGATCAGGGTCAACGTTTCATCCCGGACGTCATCGTGGCTCAGGGCTTGATCCTCGTCGTCTCTGGCGTCGAGGAGCAAGCCCAGCAGGTCTGTTCCGTGGGTACCACTGGCCACCCGGGTGCTGATGATGTCTTCCGCGACATCGGCGAGATACTCGGAGGATTCTTTGAACTTCCGGAAATACGGCAGAGGAGTTGTGTCGAATCGATCAAAACCCGGGAGCATGGTGCGCTCGATGCGATCGATCGCGACCCCCATGTGGTGTTGAACACCCTCGGCGTATTGGTCAATGTCGGTAGAAAACAGCAGCCGTGCCACGATCTGGAAAGTGAGGCGCATCATTTCCTCGTTGGCCGACACCTTCTCCCCCACGCTCCAGCCCTCCACGTGGGAGTGCACAATCTCCTGCATCACCCGGGCATACTCGTCCAGTTGCTGGTGGTGAAAAGGAGGTTGCATCATCCGGCGATGCCTCAGGTGGACGGGTTCTTCGTTGGTGAGCAGTCCGCGACCCAGGACCTTGTGCATGCGCTCAAAGCCCACACCCTTAACAAAGGAGTGCTGCTTCTTCACGGTGACATCCACGACCGCCTCGGGACTAAAGACGGCAATGAAGAGCTCCCCGCCCAAGAAGAAGGAGGCTTGGTCGCCATAGGTCTGATACAGGTTCAGCAAAAACTTCGGGGTGTTGGTGATGAACTTGATGGTAAGCAGTGGTGAGCGGTCCCTCGGGCCAGCAGGCAGGTGGGAGAGCCCCTGTCGGGAGCGAATGGGCGCAGGTTTAGCCGGATACTCCAGGGGCCGTTCTGCGGCGAAGGGACGCATCATTGCAACCTCCTGACGCCAGTCTAGGCGCCAGAAGGGTGCGGAGAAAAGCTGTGAATCCTCAGGCAACACCTAGGCCGGGCCACCAGTTCGGCGTAGAGTTCCACAAACCTGAGGAGGACCACGGATGATCGAACACGAAGCGGATTACTGTCCTGACTGCAACGCCATCTGGCCCAAAGGTCAAGAGAAGTGCACGGGGTGTGGGTTTGTGACCATGGACGAGGGTGATGTGCACTCGGGTCCCGCCGGCTACTCCCCCAACACTGCCTACCCTGAGACCCAATACGGCAGTGATTTCGACGAGGAAGCGGAGTGGAACCAGTAGGTTCCCTCGTCAAACTAAAGATAGTTAAAACCCCAAACCGTTACACGCTGGCAACCTACAGCGTCCCATGGACAGCTACAGTTTGAGGACATGTCAACCGAATCTTTCGAGCGAGTTCTGCGCGGGTTCAGCCCTGAAGCTGTTAATGCTCGTATTGGGGCACTTGAGGCAGAACGTGCATATCTCAAGACCCAGCTAGCGGAAGCCCAGGAAGCCAACACCGATCTTCGCTTGAGCATGGTGAAGCAAGTCGAAGAAGCTAGCGCTGAGGCAGCGGTCGTCCTAGGTCATGGTCGAGGCGAAGCGTTACGCATTCGTGAGAAAGCAATCGCAGAATCCGAGACACTCCTTGATGACGCACGCCGTAACGCCAAAGACATAGAAACTGAGGCGCAGTCTGCGCGCGAGGAAGCCCAGTCACTGCGCGACAAAGCGAAGCTCGAGGCGGATGACATCAGGTCGAAGGCAGAAGAGGACGCCCTCTCCATTCTCGACTCTGCACGATCTCGCGCCTCCCACCTGGATGAGGAAGCCGCTTCCGTCCTGCAGGAGGCAACGAAACGGAGCGAACAGCTCGAAAGCGAGCTGCGCCTACAGAAACAGAATCTCGACCGTCTCGAGACTGACGTTCGTGCCCAGGCGGATTCTTACTCCCTTCGCATTCACCGCGAAGCCGATGCCTACGCGAGGGCCAGCGAGAAGCGGTCCCTGGATCTGGAGAAACAAGCGGATGAAATCCTCGCTGACGCTAAGCGCACCGCTTTTGACATCACCTCGCGAGCAACCACCAACGCCCGAAAGAACCTAGAAGAGTCCCTGCGCTTAGTGAACCTGATCTTCTCCGACGTGAGTGGGTCTTTGGCCGAGGTCACCCGGATTCGGTCAGTCCTCGGTGATGAGGTCCAGCGCTTGGCAGTCACGGAAGCCCCCACACCCTCCATCACCGACGTGCAGAACCCTCCCTCCCCCGGTGACTTAGACGAGGAGCTCCCCGAGGACGACCAGAGCTAGTACCGTCACTCACACCTGGCCTTGATACTCTCAAGGCTCGACGAAGGAGTGGCATGGCAGAGCTTATTGGCGTCTATAGCGCGGATGGCGGCCTTCTTGCCGAGTTTCGCAGGATGCTCGGCCGCCGGGTGGGCTCTCACGCCTGCTGGCTCTCCCAACTCACCCACTCACCGGCTAAACCCACCGCCGAGTGGCGGGCTTTAGCGACAGCTCTCGAAACTGAATTTGGTCACACCTTCTCCCTCGCCTTTCGCAACACGAGGACTCCCGAACAGGAAGCCGCCAGCGCCGGACGAGAGCCCTGCATACTCATCGATGACGGCCAGGGCCATCTCAGCATGGTTGTCGACTGGAACGATTTGGAGATGGCCGAGGGTGACATCAAACGTTTTGAGCGCATTCTGCGCTCCAAACTGCTGATGTATTAGGCGCTGACCACCGGAATTGCTGGCGCAGAGCTGACATGCCTCCAGGGTAAAGGGATTGACTGAGTACGAACCGGATGTCGGTGGTCGCACGTAGGTTTTTTCTCATGGCGACACACTGCGGTTTTCCTTTCTGTTGGTTGTTGTTCTCTCCTTTCTGCCCGCAGTGTGTCGCCATGCCACTCTCGGGAGCTTCGCTCTGATGCGAACCCTCGTTACCGCTTTGCTGGTCCTCTGGCTTCTGGTCGGGTGTGCGACCCCTGGGGAGCCCGACACCGCGACGACTACTCCACGAGACACCTATCTCAGCTTCTGTCCTGACGTGATGCACCAGATCGCCCGCTACCACGAAGGTCTTGACCGGCTCGTCGAATCCGATAGCCCCTCTGACTTCGATCAGGTGCGAAGCGCGTCACTCCGCATTGCGGGTCTCGCGGAACTGGCGTCCCGGCGCGTGACCGGTCCGGTTGCCGTGGAGGGCCAGTGGCTTGCGGACCTTGGCGTTGCCGCAGAAGCTTTCTATCGCCTCAGCACCCCGGAGAGCACCACGGAGGAGCAGATTATGGCCTTCGACGCTTTGTATTACAGCGTTATTCGTGCCGAGACGTTCTGCGCTGGGGCAGCGCTCTAATGGAAACCCTCTTCTTCCTCTGGATCACGTGGGTGATCGGAGCGTGGATCATGATTGGCGTTGGCTGGTTAGTTATGCGGAAGAAGTAACCCGACTTAGAGCACGCCTTTGCGGAACATAAAGCATGCATAAGGAGCGGATTCCAAACACCTGACTACCAAGACCACATTTTTCACCTCATCATAGAAATCAGCTCGCGGGATGATGTGCCACGGCCACGACTCAGGTGCGGAAGATAACGCAAGAGCAAGAACATCGTCATGGCACTCATTTGAGCCAGCTAGATCATCATCTATTCCCATCCGCTCCAAGGGGGTTTCCACGAAAGGATCGAGAGGGAACACCGACATGATTGCTTGCGTTGCTCGGGTGGCAGAGACCTCACCCAAGTCGATAACCGGTGCCCCTACTCCGTAGGCCGGAAAGTTTTGGTCCACAAGAGCAAACCGCTCACCGTGCCCCATCTCATCAAGTGCCTTCAGTAGCTCACCCCTCAGAACGGGGTCGATTCCTTTGAGCATGGGAATCTACCCTGTCCTGTTTTCCAGCAGCACGGAGCCCGCCAGCTCAACAAAGCGCTGAGGGTCGCTTGTCCGCTTGCGTTCTTGCGCTACCTGTCGAGCCAGCCTCAATATGCCTCTGGCAGCTCCCTCGCGGTGAACGGGTTCCAAGGTTTCAATATCTTTGACCTTGGCCAAACCGACAATCCGTCGACTCATCTTTGCCGCAGCAAACAACCAGGCTTCTTCTCTCCAGCCCTCGAGGAGGTAATCCAGGCATCCGTCCTTCCACACCCTGTTGTCGATGCGTTGAGGATAGAGGCCTCGGAAGACCGATTCGAATGCCCGCCAGGTCTCTTCAACCAGAGAAAGGGACCAGGTCGCGAGATCATCGCGTCCTAATGCGGTCCAACGAGCTGAGGCAAGGGTGTAGTTCGCCCATAAGGCCCCCAGATCGAAAGCAACCGGTCCGTAAAAAGCGAACTCTGAGTCGAAGGCGCGCGACTCTGCAGGTCCTTCATCCCCCGATAGCGCCCTCACCATCACTGAGCCCGTGTGAAGATCCCCATGAATTAGTGCCTCGGCTCNGGTCATGAACTTCCACTTGGCTTCCCCCATGGCATCAATCATCTGGGAGTCGGCAGCGTGCTGATTCGCATCCGCTTCGTTCGCTGGCAACACCTCGTTGCGCCCGATGTCATCGTGAGGTTCCGTGAAAACCAGGTCTTCAGTGATCTTGCACAGCTCGGGGTTCACCGCTGAAGCGACCAACTCTTTGTGCTTCTCGGGATCAACACCAAACACTGAAGTGCCAAACGCGACATGTGCAACGTATCGTCCCATGTCTGCCGCTACGCCCTCATGACGGAGACCGTCAATCATGGCGCCCCGCCACACCCGGAACTCTGAGAGGTCCTCCATCCCAATGATGAATCTGGCCTCGTCATAGAAATATGTGGAGGGCACAAGGTCTGGAGTGAGAGCGCTGTGAGTCGCCAACGCATTGGCTTCTTTTGCCGCCCGATACGGCGTCATCGGCCATTCGGGGCCAACCAATCGAACGTAGGGCAGGGCTTGCTTCAAGACAACAGAGTGGTCCTCGCTATCTCGGATGATGAAGACAAGGTTGAGATTTCCATCCCCCACCTCTTCCACCGAGTCGATGAGATCAGGATTGATAACTCCCTTAAGTTCTGGTCGCTGACGGATGCAGTCAGCAACGGTGTCGGGAGATAGGAACTCGTAGTCCATCGTGGGCCTCCTATGTTGCGGGAACGAATCGGGCTTTCTTTCGGGAGAGAGTAAAGGAGAAGGTGAGAGCAATGACGAGAACCACTCCCTTGGCAATGTCTTGCGCATAGTAAGGAAAGCCCGTGATCGTGAGACCGGTGATGACAATTCCGATCAGAAGCGCTCCGAGAGCTGTACCCCACGCATTGGGTTTTCCAATTCCCAGGACCGAGGTCCCCACGAGTGCAACAGCAACAGCATCCAGAAGGAGGGAGTTTCCTGCGCTGATGTCACCCTGGCCAATTCGAGAGGACAGAATCATGCCGCCGATGGCGGCAAACACACCTGAAATCACGTAAGCACTGGCGCGATACCACTCGACCCGAATACCGGAGAGCTTTGCTGCTTCAGGGTTGGCCCCCACTGCGTACATAATGCGCCCGTACCGAGTTCGGGTGAGAAGGAACCAAGCAATGAACGTGAGAACAATCCAAATAACGACCGGCAAGGGAACCGGTCCAACCATGAAACGGTCAATCTGAAGGAACCCGTCCGTGAACTTTCCCGGAGCGACAGTTCCGTCTCGAAGAATCATGCGCGAGGACACTGACTGTCCATCCACGGGAAGAAGCTTGAGCCCCATGATGATGAACATCATNCCCAAAGTGGCAAGCAAGTCGGGGATTTTCATCCAGACAATCAAAACGGCGTTTAAGAGCCCGACCACCGCCCCCGCAATGAGGACTGCGAAGCCAGAGAACAAGCCCGTGAGGTTATAAATCACCATCATCATGGCGGAGACAGTGACAGCGAGACCGGCCACAGAACCCACCGAAAGGTCAAGACCTCCGACCACCATGGTGAAGGTCACTCCCAATCCCACGATCGCTACGACCGAGGTGAACTTGAGCATAGAGAAGAGCGTGCTGGGCTGCCGGAAGGTCTCCTCCGTGAGGATGAACCAGGTAAACAGCAGAATGGTCACTGCGATGAAGCCATAGCGAACCAACCAGTCCTGCAGTTTCAGCATCATGCTCTGATTGACGTTATCCATGAACGTTGACATTTACGCGACCTCCGACATTGTGCTGACGATTACTTCTCTGCTTGTCTGACTGAGATAAGTGTCCAAACGTGGTTCTCCATCCACCAAAACAATGACTCTGTCCGCTACCTCGAGCAACTCGTCAACCTCGGAGGTAAAGACCACTACAGCTTTTCCTCCTGCAGCGAGAGCGCTGGCCTTCCGCGAAATTGTGCGTCGAGCACCAATGTCCACACCTCGGAAAGGCTCATCCAGGATGAGCACTTCCGGGGACCCATGAAGCCACTTCCCCACAACCACTTTCTGCTGGTTCCCACCCGAGAGAGAGTCCACGGGCTGATTTGGCGCTTGCGCCACCACCCCGAGGTCATCAATCACTTCCTGAGCGACGGTGTTCTCTTTGCCGAAATCCAGCACGAGACCCCGACGAATCGTCTCCAAGAAAGGTAGTGTGACGGTTCGCGCGATGGACCAGCCTTGGAACATGGACTGTTTGGCTCGGTCTTCAGGCACCAGGTAAACACCGCGATTAATCGCCTGTGACGGATGTGAAGGACGATAGAGCTCTCCCTTTAGAGTCATCTCCTCAGGCTTCACTTTCGACGCACCAAACAGCGCTTCCGCTGTTTCTGACTTTCCTGAGCCGAGCAATCCAATTACTCCCGTTACTTCCCCAGACCGAAGAGTGAGGTCGAAAGGTTTACTGCGAGGGAAAAGCTTCAATCCAGAAACCTGAAGAACCTCAGTGTCGCCACGTTGTTCTGCAGTGCTGGAAGCCTCTATGACGCCGTCTTCACCCAACATCTCGGTGAGCGCTTGGGCCCACGGGAAGGGTTTCTCGTGCGTTCCCGTAATCACTCCGTCGCGGAGGACAACGACGGTGTCAGCCAAGGCATCAATTTCACTCAGCCTGTGACTGACGTACAGTATCCCCACCCCTTGATCACGTAACCGCCGAATTACTGCCATCAGGTTGTCTACCTCTGCAGCAGAGAGTGCACTTGTCGGTTCATCCAGAATCAGCATGCTGGGTTCATCAACAACTGCTCGGGCAAGCGTCAACAGCTGCTGGTCGGCGATTTCGAGCTCGTAAACATCTTTACGTAAGAATCGGTCTGACCAGTCCAGACTCAGCGACTGGGCGATCTCACGGGCCTTGGGCAAGAGTGATCTCAAAGAGCCCGAAGAACCCTTCTCGCCCTCTGCAATTTTTTCAAACAACAAGTTTTCGGCGACCGATAGCCCAGGGACAACGGCCTCGTCAACACGTTGGTGAACTGTCTGCAGTCCCTGCTTCTTTGCGGCGCTCGGGCTATCCAAAAGCGCTGGGGCCCCGTTGACAAATACGGTGCCGCCGTGCTCCGGATAAAGCCCTGAGAGCACCTTGATTAAGGTCGACTTACCGGCGCCGTTGGCACCGAGAAGAGCCGTAACTTTTCCCGCGGGCACACTCAAATTGACTCCGCGAAGGACCAGGTTTGATCCAAAAGACATCGAAATGTCTGTCATATCAACGGAGTGTGTCATTCCCAAAACCTCATCGTTTAGGTGGTGCTGTGGGGCTGGCATGACGCCAGCCCCACAGACATAGGTGTTAGAAGGATACGGCTGGAATCCAGTCCGCGCCCATCGTGGTGGATAGGTTCAAATCAGGAAGAGCCGCACGCAGCTCGTCCATGTTGGTAATTGCATTGTCGACCAGGAAGTCCTGAGTAATCAAGACGCCAGGGAATTGATACTCGTTCATGTCCAGTTCGCCTGCAAGGTGCAGAATCATGGTTCGGACAACAGCCGCACCAATCGCGTTGGGGTCAGTACCTGCAGTTGCCTTCCAGGGGCTGTTCTCTGCCGTCATGACCTCAATGTCTGCATTTGAAATGTCGATGCCGTATGCGAATACGGTGCCTTCCATTCCGTTCTGCTCAATAGCGGAAACCGTTCCCTTGGTGAACTCGTCGTACGGTGCGAAAATCGCAGTCACGCCTGAGTTTGCCTTGAGCGCAGCGTCAACAAGCTGAGCGTTGTCCGTTGCGACAGAGTTGGTGAACTCTCCCACAAAGAAGGACTCAGTCCAGCTGTTTTCTGCCTTGAACTCTTCCCAAATTATGTGGCGACGGTCCAGAGGAGCGATACCGAACACATTCACATATCCCACTTCGATTCCGGTGCCCATGTCAGCAGCCATTTGAGTGAGGACAGTTTCAGCAAGGTCGAAGTCAGACTGTGAGGTCTCGATTGCGCGAGGTGCGCATTCTGTGACCTCAATGTCATAAATTACGACCGGAATTCCAGCATCGAGAGCCTGGTTGATGAGAGGACACATGGTGTCGGTGTTTCCGTGACGCACGATGATGCCGTCAACACCGGAACCAATAGCGGTCTCCATGTCAGTAGCCTGCTTGGCATTGTCAGTCTGCGCATCGTAGATTTCAAAATCGATACCCATCGCTTCAGCCTGCTGGACAGCTCCATTACGGAACTGCTGGAAGTAGTCACCAGCGCCACTGTTCTCGACGATGGCAATCTTTACAGTGCCTTCGTTAAAAGGAGCGGGTGCTTCAGCGGTTACCTCGGTGGTTTCAGCAGCTGTGCTGCTGGCTTCCTCCTCGGCAGGCGCTGTCTCAGTTGTGGCCTGAGTACATCCAGCAAGGACCAAGGCTGCGACGCCAATCCCTGCTGCGAACAGGCCAGCTTTATTTCTCGCCAGTTTCATTTTTTCTCTTTCTCTTGGTGGCTTAGCTCACTGTGTTCAGTGAGCCCTACCTTTCCCTCGGTTTTCATCGAGGGAAACCTCCAACCACTCCGCCATCCACGGGGATAACGGCGCCAGTTGTCCTGCTCGAGACATCTGAGAGCAGGAATTCTGCCGCATTGGCAACGTCTTGACCTCGCACGTTGCGATGCAGAATGTTGCGTTTGGCGTAGAACTCTTCGAGTTCTTCTGGCTTTATGCCATGCGAAGCAGCGCGCTCTTCTCGAATGCCTCCGGCCCACAACTGGGAATTGTCAAAGACCGCATCCGGGTTCAAAGCATTAGAGCGGATACCGCTGGACCCACCCTCTATGGCGGCAATCCGCATCATTTGAATAAGCCCTGCTTTGGTCACGGAGTAGGCGCCGAAACCTTCTCCCGGGGCAAAGGCGTTCTTTGAGGCCATGAACACAAGCGAACCGCCCATCCCCTGATTCATCATGAGGGACAGTGAGGCTTTGGTGAGCAAGAATGCGCTGGTGAGGTTCACCCGCATTGCTCGCTCCCAATCATCCGCTGAGAGATCGGTGAGGCGCCCCGCGACAGCAATTCCTGCATTCAGAACGACCCCATCAAGCCCACCAAAAGTGTCGATGGCGGTGCGAAGCGTGTTCTCCACGCCCGCGGAATCTGACTGGTCACCTGCCACCGTTGCGACATCGACGCCGTGAGAGCTGGATAGTTCTTGGGAGACTGCCTCGACACCCGACTTGTCGAGATCCGCCAACACCAAAGTTGACCCAAGGCTTGCCAAATGAGTTGCAACACTTCGCCCAATGCCACTCGCGGCCCCGGTAACCACCACAACCCGACCCGCAAAAGATTTTGGGGCGGGTTTCAAGCTCAGTTTGTAGAGCTCCATGGGCCAGTATTCGAAGCGGAAAATCTCAGAATCAGGCATCGCTTCACCGCGACCGAAACAGTCAATGACCTGGGCTGCAACCTGGTGGGTGTGTAATGCAATTTCGGCCACCATGCGCGCCTCGGAAAGGTTCTTCCCAGCCGTAATCGCTCCAAGCCCTGGCACCAACGCAACGCGGGGAACACCGGAGAATAGGTCGTAACCTTCGGGAAGGAGAGAGAGATTGCGCTGCGTGTACGCGTCATAATCCGCTCTATACGAGGCAAAAGCTCCATCGATGCCCTCGGGTGAGGGGTCCTCCACCACCATAGAAAATGGTCGAATTCGAAGCATGTGATCTGCAGAGGACACTCCCGCACTGACGACATCTCGAACATCGGCTCGGTTGGCAATGTCGAGGAACCTGTCATCAACAAGAGTCACGACGTGTGAGTCAGCTGACATTCCAGCGCGGATCTTCGGCACCACGAGGGAAGTGTCGGGTGTGCTCACAGTCCGACGTTTTTGAGGTTTTGCTTTCGAAGCCAGGAAGTCCTCGGCCATCGCTACGACATCGTGGGTTTCCTGGAGGCACTCTGCCGACGTTTCAGCCCAGGTAATAACTCCGTGGTGGGCGAGCACAACACCGCGATAGTCACCTAACTTCTCCACAACTTTGCTCAGCGGAAAACCACTGCGAAGCCACTCCACATACGCCCATTCATCGCCCAGCGCTTCGAGGGTTGCTTCGCGACCCTGAGAGTGATTCGTGAGAGCACATATGGCGTCGGCGTGCACGTGGTCGATGTGCTTTGACGACATAAATCCGTGCAAAAGTGTCTCGATGGAAGGCCTCGGCGCCCCCGCAAGCAGGCTGGTTTTCGCGACCAGCTCCACCATTTGCTCATCCGTCAGATCGTCATACGCACGAAGGGCGTCAATCATGTCGAGATCCAATGGCGCAAAAGTAGACGCTGTGGCTGTGCCCATATCTCCGCCACTGGCCTTGATCCACATAACGCGACGGGTCGCACCATCGTCAAGGGTGACCGTTCCCTTGACAGACGTGTTACCCCCGCCAAACACAACCAGCGAAGTGTCCGAACCAATTGTCCTGGTCCGTTCGATGAGTTCCTGCAGCTCAGGTGCAGCCAACAAGGGATTTATCGCCGTCATGGAACCAACCCCTCAACCGATTGCCCGCGAGAGGGTTCGGCAACACCCAACTCCGTCACCACAGCACTCACAAAACGGGCCGGTGTGACATCAAAAGCAGGGTTGAACGCTCGGTCTGATTCTGGGGCCACCTGATGACCGTCGTACTCGGTCACCTCTGACGCCGGACGAAGTTCAATCTCAATATCGTCACCATTGGAATAACTGAGGTCAACCGTCGAGCTGGGGGCAGCCACCACGAAGGGGATGCCCGCTTCGTGACATGCCAGCGCTACTCCTAAGGAACCGATTTTGTTCGCTGTATCGCCATTGTGGGCAATCCGGTCAGCACCGATTGCTGCGAAATCGACAAGGCCGCGCATGATGGTGCTCGCTGCTGCTCCATCTGCTTGCACAAAATAGGGAATGCCTGCTTTTTGCAATTCCCATGCTGTCAAGCGGGATCCTTGCAACAGCGGTCTGGTCTCATCCGCATAAACCAGTTCCAGCCGATCACGAGAGCGTAACTCCCGCAAGATTCCGAGCGCTGTCCCCCAGGTTGAGGTTGCCAGTGACCCGGTGTTGCAATGTGTCAACGCCCGCAAGGGTCGATCCCCGAGCTTTTCGAGTAGCCAGTCGGCACCGTGTTTCGAAAGCCCTTTGTTGGCTTCTTCGTCGTCCTTGGCCACCTGGTGAGCCGCTTCGAGCACCTGAGACAATCCTTGATCAACGAGAGGGCGCACCTGGTTGACGCCCCAGGCAAGGTTTACAGCAGTCGGTCGAGCATTTTGAATGGACTCGATAGCGGCGTCTCTTTCCGACTCAGTCCATCCCTTCTCGGCTGCCTCAACCAGGGCGAGGGCAACGCCATACGCACCGGCCACGCCAAGAGCTGGCGCCCCTCGAACGGCCAAACGAAGGATGGCATCGACCAGGGTTGCGGTGTCGGAACATACGAGCTCTTCTTCACGTAAGGGAAGAAGGGTCTGGTCCAGAAGAACGACGTTTTGACCCACCTGATTCCACACAACGGGGCGAATTTCACCCGTAGTGCTGTCCATAGTGAGACCTGTTGCCACGAACTGCACTCCTCTGCGTCGAGTGAGACAAATGAACAAATGTTCATTGTTGTTACCTTGGTTCAGTATTCAACTTATCATGCACCAGGTATCAGTGCGAAGAGTCCGATTTCGATAACAGATTGGAAACGGATTGCCCTACGGCCGATCGAGCAGGCTCTCAGCGGTTCGTTGATCCGTCACAAGGTCCGTCACGATTCCCGACTTCGATGCCGCGGCAATTGCATCTAGCTTCTTTTCGCCTCCGGCAACGATCAATCGCGACGGAATAGCAAGAATTTCCTCGAGAGAGAGCCCAATAATTCTCTTTTCGATGGAACTCGGAACGTATTTACCCTCTGAATCAAAGTAGATTCCCGAAATATCCCCCACGGCGCCCTTCTTCGTGAGTTTTTCCAGCTCGCCAGACGGCGCTATGGCCTCGATCAGAGGTCCTGAGCCCTGTTGCGTTCCCCCAAGGCCGTATAGACCCATCGACGCTTGACGAGCCAACTCGAGCGTGGCCGACACATCGGGCTCTCGCCGCATCATGTCGGCTGACTCTTTCGAGGCCATTACGAACGGAGCAGGCAGGTGACGGGTAAATCCGCCGAGCTTATCGGCAAGCTCGCTCGCAATCTCATGGGGGTTAACGCTCACAGCGCCACCGGGGCGGCTCCCCAGCGCGGGGACAAACACTGCACCAGATTGGATCTTTGGCAAGTGAGGAATCATGTGCTCGAGGGTCACCGACAACCCCACAGCAACGACGTCTTTTGGCTTCAGCAAGGAGATGAGGCACTGTGCCGCAACAGCGCCGAGAGATTCCATGTTCTTTTCCTCATCGTCAAACCCCGGCGATACCCAAACCTGCTTGAGACCAAACTTTTCGGCCAGCGCAATCTGAAGGTCGGGAAAGATTGATTCATCGGAATGGACCCGGATTTCTACGATTCCTTCACGCACGGCTTTGGCGAGCAACCGGGTAACTTGAACCCGCGACAGACCGAGAAGGTCGGCAATTTTCTGGTGGGTCAGACCATGGGTGTAATGCAGGGACGCAACTCGACCTAACACGTGCCCTCCTTCACCAGTTCCCTCTCTAGCCTATGAGTGGTCGAGGAGACAGCTCCCCGGCCCACCCGGAGGGGACTAAGTGAACATTAGTCCATGTTTTACACAATTGTTCATTTGCGTGTACACTCTCAGCATCCGCTGTGGTGACAAAGGCCGCAGTTCCCCGAGGGAAAGACAACGACGCCATGGGACAGATTGGCTCCACTATCGACATACCTCGTATCCACGAAATTGCGGCAGGAATTCGTCGCAGAGTTTTGGATCACACTCTGAACAACAATGGTGGATACATGAGCCAAGCCTGCTCGTCCGCCGAGCTCCTCGGTTGTCTATACGGAGGGGTTGCCAAACTCCCAGCTCTCGAGGCTCCTCTCCTGCCCCAACCGTTCCCCGGGACACCCGCCCCTGGCGGCACTAACCGGACAACAGGAGCGGCCTTCCACGGTAAGCAATCACCCGAACACGACCGTCTGATTGTGTCCCCCGCCCATTACGCACTCGTGGTCTATGCAGCCCTTATTGAAACCGGGCGCCTTGGCGAGGACGCGCTGGCCGATTTCAATAAGGACGGTTCCACCGTCGAGATGATTGGCGCTGAACACTCCCCCGGCTTTGAAACCACGACAGGTTCACTGTCCCAAGCTCTCTCGCAGTCCATCGGAATTGCTCTAGCCAGGAGAACACGCGGTGACACTGGCAAGACGTGGGTATTTATGTCCGATGGTGAGTTCCAAGAGGGCCAAACCTGGGAGGCGCTTCAAGCAGCCAATCACTACTCGCTCGATTCTTTGCGGATAATTGTTGATGTCAACCAGGCTCAGTGCGACGGCCCCATGGACTCCGTTATGTCCATCGAACCTCTGGCCGAAAAGATTGCAGCATTCGGCTGGGATGTGCACAAACTTGACGGGCACGACGTAGAAGGAATCATTGCCGCCTCCGAGGCCGAAGGCGCCAAACCGCGGGCTTTACTGTGTTACACCGACCCGGTTAGAGGATTGCCCATTATGCAGGAGCGAGCTCCGGTGCTGCACTATCTGCGTTTCAAGAGCGAGGACGAAAGAGCCCGTTACCAGGAGGCATACAAGGAGATGGTGAAGTGAGCTACGAAATTGTCGCCCGTCCACATCAAGAGAACTTTATCGCCTGGTCCAAGGACAAGCCACAGGTCGTTGTGCTCTCCGCTGACCTTACGAACTCGTGTGAAGTTGGGGTCTGGAGAGACACCTACCCCGATCGATTTTTTTCCATGGGTATGGCCGAACAAAACATGCTCGGCGTTGCCGCCGGAATGGCCCGAGAGGGTCTCGAGCCTTGGCTACACACCTTTTCGGTATTCCTTTACCGTCGACCTCTCGATCAACTGCAGATGTCAATTGCGTACCCCGCACTGCCCGTTCGTCTAGTTGGCTTTCTGCCAGGAATCATGACTCCCGGTGGCGTGACCCATCAGGCGATTGAGGACATCGCCATTTTGAGGGCGGTCCCTAACATGACTGTCCTCGAGGTGGGAGACGCGACCGAGGTCGAATCGGTCATCGATGTCGCTCACGCCATCGATGGGCCTGTTTACATTCGACAGCTACGCGGTGAGGTGTCGCGAATATTTCCTCGCGAGGAACCGATGATCCTTAACCGCGCCCGACGGCTCTCCACGGGCGACGATGTTTCACTTCTCACCTCCGGAATTATGACCGAGGAGGCACTGCGTGCGCTTCCTCTCATTACGGAGCGAGGTGTCAGCGTGGACCACCTCCATATCTCCACGCTAAAGCCCTTTAGCGACCCCCAGGTGGTGCAGTCCGTCTCGAGCGCCAAGTCCGCAGTCATCACTATGGAGAACCACAGCATTGTGGGCGGGCTGGGTTCCGCGGTCGCTGAGGTCATGGCAGAAAACGGGGTGGGGACGCCACTCCAGCGCATTGGCATCAAGGACACCTACGCTCACGGCGCCAGTCAAAAATATCTGATGGCTGAATTGGGTCTCGACGCTCGTGCTCTGGTTACAGCCGTGGAGAAAGCTCTGGGGAAGCGCCTGGAAATCTCGGACGAAGAACTCTCCGAGGCCCGGGTCATCGACGTTCATAGCACTGCAAAAGCAGAGGCCCTCTGATGGACCAACGACTGGTGGTGCACTATGCGGTGCACAACCAGGACCCCCACGAGGCAGCTGAAGCTCTGCGGGTGGAGCAATCGATCGAATTCCCCAACGAACTCGCACCCGAATGGATTCAACAACAAGTTGTCGGACAGGTCCTCTCAGTTACCACCCACGAAGAGGGTCCAGGGGAAGTCTCGATTGCCTACGCGCTCGGTTCTATTGGAGGTGAGATTCCTCAGCTGCTCAACGTCCTCTGGGGTAATGCCTCCATGTTGCGCGGAATCAAAGTGTTGGGGGTTGATTTTCCCGACGAATTGCTCGCTCACTTCAAGGGCCCGCGGTTTGGGATTGACGGCCTTCGCGAAGTCTTCGACGCTCCCGAACGACCACTCGCCTCTACTGCGCTCAAGCCCATGGGAATGTCTTCCCGGGAGCTTGCCGACATGGCGTACACAATTGCCACAGCAGGGTTCGACACCATCAAAGACGACCACTCCCTGGCGAATCAACCCTGGTCACTGTGGAGGGAGCGGGTGGGCGTTGTCGCTGACGCTGTCGCTCGAGCGAATAAAGAGACTGGCGGCAAATGTTTGTATGCGCCAAGCCTCAATCTCCCAGCAGATCAGGTTCTTCCCGCTGCAAAGGAAGCTATCGAGCTGGGCGCCACCTCGCTTCTACTCCTGCCTGGAATCAGCGGATGGGACACCATGCGCGCCATAGCGGAGGACGACTCGATTGCCGTACCCATCATGGCTCACCCGTCCTTCGTGGGATCACTGGTGCTCACACCGAGCCACGGCCTCAATCACGCACTTGTCTTTTCCGACCTTGCCCGCATTGCGGGAGCAGATATCACCATCTTCCCGAACTTTGGAGGGCGCTTCGGTTTCAGTCAAGAGGAGTGCCTGTCGATTACAGACGCCGCGCGTGCGCCTCTGGGATCTCTCAAACCGATTTGGATTTCTCCAGCAGGTGGAATGAGCCCCGAAAACATTCCGTCGATGATTGGGGTCTATGGCAGTGACACTGCGTGTCTCATCGGGGGCGCTCTTCACCGAGGTGATTTGTTCGAGAACTCCCGAGCCATGGCAGAAACTATGAAGAATCTAAGCCCTCGCGCGTAGCCTCACATAGTCACCACACCTGCGGGACGTTCTCGCCCAGCACCGTAATCTGACCGGCACCTCCCACCGTGATGCGGGCGGTCAGGCGAAGGCCTGCGCCACCTCGGTGTTTGCCCTGAAACACGACGTCATAGTCTCCGGGGTCAAGGGCTGGGAGCAGGGCTCTGGCCTCCAGGTTGCCTCTGGCATCCACCACACCCTCAGCGAGCACACGGCTGGTCGCCCTCGTGGACGCATTAGTAATGCTGAGGAGGTAGGTGGAGGTGATCGCGACGCGATCACTGCCGTAGTAAATGGGGGAGCCTTCTGCACCTCGTCCCACCGGTCCTGCGACGTGCAGGTAAATGCCCGGAACACCCGCCGCTTCCTCGGAGCTCGAGGTCGCTGCTGTTGTCACGACCAGTCGAAAGACTCGCGCAAGGCCCGAGTTTGTGGCCACGGTGTCGGCTTCGGGGGCTCCTGCACTGAAGGTTGTGCCCGCACCCGACAGTGCAACGCTGATTCCAAACTTTTCCGCTGAGGTCTCCCCCGGCAGAGAGAGTAGCTCCCCCCAGGAGTTATCGACAAAGCTCAGCAGCCGGATTGCTCCCAGAGCAGCGGTTCGCTCGGGGGATCCCGCGATCAGGGTGAGGCCATCGGAGCTGAGGTCAACGGAATAGCCAAACTCATCGCCGGCTGCATCGCCGTCGATGTCAGCCCCCTGTTGAGTCCAGGCGGTTCCACTCCACTGGAAGGCGCGGGCATGACCCGCACTGCCGTCATGGTCGGGAGCGCCACTCGCGATGACGGTGCCATCAGCACTGATCTCCACCGCGTGACCGGAGAGGTCACCGGCGGCTGCCCCGGGGATGTCTGCGCCTCGCTGAGGCCAGGACCCACCACTGAGGGCAAAAACTCGGGTTTCACCACTGGCAGCACCCCCGTCATTGTTGTTCATAGCCCCCACCACGACGACTGTGCCATCGGCGCTAAGGTCCAGTGCTCGCCCGAAATTCTCCCCGGCGTCTTCGGCAGCAATGAACACAGGTGTCCCCCACGCGGGGGGACTCGCAGAAGCATCCCAGGTGAGAATAGAGACTTTGCCTGTAGCGAAGGATTCTTTGGGCGAGCCCACCGCCAGGGTGTTGCCGTCGTCGCTGAGCGACACGGCAAGACCGAAGTCCACATTGGTGGCGGCACCGGTTAAGGTGGCACCTTTGGGCACCCACGCTGTGCCATCCCACGTATAGACGAAGACTTGACCGCGAGAAGTGCCACTAAAAGGTGCCCCAACCGCGAGGGTGAGGCCATCCGCGCTCAGGGCGACGTCCATTCCGAAATAATCTCCCGTGGTGTCACCCGCAAGCGTCAGACCTCTTTGAA
>JGI11705J14877_10000845_pt1 | contig 18464 bp, 21 predicted proteins | sample Etolaghawater15m_FD_14877 | JGI IMG/M metagenome (IMG submission 14877)
ACCTGCAATTTTTACTACGTTACCTTGAATTTCACGTTTGTGTGTCATCGCCAGCTCCTAGTTCGCCGCTGCTGTAATAGCAGTGTTGATTCTTGCAATATCTTTCTTAGCAACACGTAGTTCACTAGTGTCTTGAAGTTGCATCATTTTTTGTTTAATTTTTAAAGTAAACAATTCTGTTTTTCTTTCTTTTAGCATAACACTAAGCTCTGCTACTGTTTTTTCTGCTAAATCAGAATATTTCATTGTTCATCTCCGCAGTGATTATTTTACATTTAAATGGCAACTTGTGCATAGCAAGAGTTAAAGCTTCGCGAGCCAACTCTTCTGGTACACCAGCCATTTCAAATATGATACGACCTGGTTTAATATTCATTACCCACTGATCAACTGCACCCTTACCTTTACCCATACGAGTTTCAAGAGGTTTTGCAGTTAATGGCTTAGCAGGAAATACACGAATCCAAATTTTACCACTTCTTTTAATGTGACGAGTTGCAGAAATACGAGCTGACTCAATCTGACGAGAATTGATACGGCCAGCTTCTACCGCTTTAAACGCAATGTCACCAAACGCTAATTTGTAACCTGAACGAGCGTAACCACGATTACGTCCCTTCATTACCTTACGGTATTTTGTTCTTTTAGGCATTAACATAACTATTCAGCCTTTTCTTTTCTTGGAGCACGTTTAGGACGACGAGTCTCTTTTGCTTCTTCTTTTACTTCTGCAGGAATACCTTTAGTAAGAACCTCACCTTTGAATATCCATACTTTCACACCGATAATTCCGTATGTAGTATGTGCTTCAGCAAAACCATAATCAATTTTAGCACGAAGTGTATGTAAAGGAACACGTCCCTCTAAATACCACTCAGTACGAGCCATTTCAGCACCACCAAGACGGCCAGAAACAGAAACCTTGATTCCTTTAGCACCAGAACGTTGTGCACCTTGCATAACTTTCTTCATAGCACGACGAAACGCAACACGACGCTCTAACTGTGTAGCTACGTTTTCAGCAACAAGTTGTGCTGATGTCTGAGCTTTTTTCTCTTCTTTGATATTGATTGAAATCGGCTTACCAACTAACTTTTGAACAGCAGTTTTAAGTTTTTCAATATCTGCACCTTTTTTACCAATAATGATACCAGGACGAGCAGCAACGATAGTTACACGAAGTCTTTTAACTGTTCTTTCTATAATGATGTTTGCAACACCCGCATAGTAAAGCTCTTTTTTCAAATATGTTCTTATCTTGTAATCTTCACCTAAATCTGCTGGTGCAGTTTTAAAGTTAGGAAACCAACGAGATTCCCAGTTACGATTGATACCAAGACGTAAACCAATAGGATTGACTTTTTGACCCATATTATTTACCCTCTACTTCTACTAAGATATGTGCTGTTGGTTTTCTGATTCCAGAAGCCATACCACGAGCACGTGGACGGAAACGTTTAAGAACTGGACCATTGTCAACACGACATGATTTAACAATACAATCTTCTGCCTCATTACCACTATTAGCTACTGCTGATGCAAGAACTTTATAGATAATTTTAGCTGCCTTATTTGGAGTAAATTCTAAAGCTGCTAATGCTGCTTCAGCATTCATACCTTGAATTTCTCTTGCAATAAGACGAGATTTGATAGGTGATACACGGATGAATTTTAATAATGCTCTAGCCATGTACTATCCTTTCTTCTGAACAGAGCCCTTATGGCCCTTAAATGTACGAGTTGGTGCAAATTCACCAAGTTTATATCCAATGTGGTTCTCTGAAACATGTACAGGAACGAATTGTCGCCCGTTGTGAACATTTAATGTAAATCCAACCATATCTGGAAGAACCATAGATCTTCTTGACCAAGTTTTGATAGGTTTTTTATTTCCTTCAGCTTTAGCCTTTTCGATTTTTTTCATTAAGTGATCATCAACAAATGGACCTTTTTTTACTGAACGAGCCATTATTAACCTACCCTTTTTGCATTTGGTTTACGGCGAGTAATAATTAACTTATCACTTGCTTTCTTACGACGAGTTTTAGCACCCTTAGTTGGTTTACCCCATGGAGTAACCGGATGACGACCTGAGTTCGTTTTACCTTCACCACCACCATGCGGGTGGTCAATAGGATTCATCGCAGAACCACGAGTCTGTGGACGAATACCTAAGTGACGTTGACGACCAGCTTTAGCGATAACAATGTTACCAAACTCTTCATTTCCAACGATTCCAACAGTAGCTAAACACTCACCTAATACTAAACGCATTTCAGATGAAGGCATACGTAAAGAAACATATTTACCATCACGACCCATAATCTGAGCAGAAGTTCCAGCAGCACGACACATTTGCCCGCCTTTACCAGTTTTAAGCTCGATATTATGAACAGTTGTACCCACTGGGATATTTTTCAGCTTCATTGCGTTTCCAGCTTTAACATCTAAGCCAGATTCAGCAGAAATAATTTGATCACCAACAACTAAACCTTTTGGTTGAAGGATATATCTCTTCTCGCCATCAGCATAAGTTACAAGAGCGATACGACAGTTTCTGTACGGATCGTATTCAATAGCACTTACAGTTGCAGGAATATCGAATTTGTTTCTTTTGAAATCAACAATACGATAAAGTTTTTTAGCGCCAGCTTGACGGTGACGAGAAGTGATACGACCATTGTTATTACGACCAGCAGTTGTTGGAAGTTTTACAAGTAATGAACGAACACTAGCTTTTGCCGTGATATCTGAACTATCAACATTTGTATAAAAACGACGAGACGGAGTTATCGGTCTATAAGTTTTAATTGCCATGTTATACCGCCAAACTTTCGATTTGTGCACCCTCAGGTAAAGTTACATAAAACTTTTTAAAGTCATTTTGCTTACCTTTTGTGCCACGGAATGTTTTAACTTTTCCGTTTTGGTTCAGTGAGTTAATTTTTGATGGAATAATTCCAAAATACTCACGAAAAACTTCCTTAAGACCTGTTTTGCTCATACGAGGAGATGTTTGTACAACGATAACACCGTCTTCTTGCATACCAAGAGTCTTCTCTGTATATAATATAGATTTAATATCTGTAATATCAGCCATTACTTAGCCTCACTTGTTAATGCTTCAAATACTGCTTTTTCGATCACGATTGAACGATAATTAGCAGCTAAATAAGCATTTAATTCATTTGATTCAACAACATAAGTCTGGTGAAGATTCTCAAATGCTAAGAATGTTTGCTCATCTAATATAGATTTCACAAAAAGTGTATCTCTTTGGTTTAATGCTTTAAACATTGCCGCAGCGTCTTTAGTTTTACCAGATGCAACTTCAATACTATCAATAACAAAAAGAGTACCATTTTGAGCATGTTCATTTAAAGCAAAGTTTAAAGCAAGTTTTTTTTGCTTTTTATTTACTTTTAAATCGTAATTACGATTATTTTGAGAACCGAATGCTTTACCACCACCTACGAATATAGGAGAACGACGGGAACCAGCACGAGCACGCCCGCCACCTTTTTGAGCCCATGGTTTCTTACCACCACCTCTTACTTCGCTTCTACCTTTAGTAGTAGCGTTGTTTGCACGTTGTGCAGCTTGCGCTGATTTAACATACAGATATAAGTTGTGAGGATTAATTCCTGCGAAACTCTCAGGTAATGCTAACTCAGATGCTTTTTCCATTTTTTCATTTAAAACGATTGCGCTCATTATTTAGCTACCTTTACACGACCTAAAGAACCGTTAGCACCTGATACAGAACCCGAAACCGCAATGATTTTGTTTTCAGCATCGTAAGAAACGATCTCATTTTTAACACTATTTTGTGTATTTCCGTATTGTCCAGGCATTTTTTTACCCTTCATTACACGACCTGGCCATTCAGCATTACCGATAGAACCTGTTCTACGACCAAATCTATGACCGTGAGATGCAGGACCACCACTAAAGTTCCAACGTTTCATAGCACCAGAAAAACCGCGACCTTTTGTGTTGAAAGTAGATTTTAATACACTAGCTTCTGCTAATGGTGTGAAATCTAAATCACCAGCTTCAGTGTTTGCTACTTCTATAGTAACAAAACGGTTAAACTCTGCAGAAAGGCTGTATTTTTTCTGTTGACCTTCAATTGCTTTATTCATTTTTTTACCACTATTGTAAGCTACAATTGCAGTGCCTTCGTTCACTTCACATACCTTAGTATCAAGAACTCTTAATAGAGTAACTGGTTTACTAGGAACTGAGATAGTACGGCTCATTCCGATTTTTTCAACAATATATTCCACTGCCTACTCCTTACTTGTCCATAGAACGTACTTCTACGTCTACTTCTGGTGCAAGATCAAGTTTCATTAATGAATCTACAGTCTCTGGTGTTGCAGAAACGATATCAATCATTCTTGCGTGCATACGAATTTCAAATTGCTCACGCGCTTTTTTATTAACGTGTACAGATTTTAAAACAGTATATTTACGAATCTTTGTTGGTAAAGGGATCGGACCACGAATTTGGGCACCAGTACGCTTTACAGCTTCAACTATTGATGCTACAGATCTATCTAATACACGATGATCGTAAGCTTTCAATTTTAAACGAATTTTTTCCATGTTTTTCCTTCTAAAGAACTCGTTAGGTCTTGCCTAACTATTTTGCCTAGTATTTTAAGGGTCGCGAATTGTATCTAAAACAACTCTATTATTCAAGGTTTATGGGGGTAAAAAGTAAAATATATCTAAATTTATTTCCTTTTAATAAGGAAATGGTAAAATTCTACATAATAAAAATATGGAAAAATATGGAAATTTTACTCGAAGAATTATACAAAACGGATTTATATATTGATAAACTACATCAAAGAAAAGTTTTCTTAGACAACAAAAGTTACCAAATTAATGGAATTACTCAAAGTGGAAAAAGCAAGTTGGTAAAAAACTATCTTCATTCCCTTAAAAAAAACAATTATCTTTATATAGATTGCAGTGACACCAGAATCGACATTCCTCTTTTAAACAACTCTTTAAGCTCATTTTGCAATAAAAATAGAATTGATACACTCGTCTTAGCCAACTATGTACCTACTATAAAATTTGTTAATGTGTCTCAGTTAATTATTACTTGCGAAATACACTATGAATATGAGTTACTTCAAACCATTCAACTCTTCCCTCTTGACTATGAAGAGTTTTTAGCTTACGAATACAAATATGATTCAAGCGCACTCAATCATTTCTTCCAGCTTGGCGGATTTCCTATCATGCATAAGATACATGCCGATGAGAGAAATATTTATCTTCAAAAAAAGCTTCAATACTCTCTTAATGATGTAGAGTTTGACATACTACGTTTTTGTGCAAAGATGATGTCACAAAAAATCTCTGCGTTTACTCTCTATGAGAAGCTCAAACAAGGACGAAAAATCTCCAAAGATAAACTCTATAAATCTTTTCAAACGCTAAGTTCTAAAAATTACATTCATTTACTTGAAAAATTTAATCATTCAGGCGCTACAAAAAAAATCTATTTGTGCGATACTTCACTTAGAAGTGCTCTGAGTATAGATAAAAACTTCGGGAGACTTTTTGAAAACATGGTTTATCTTGAACTCTTAAAATCAAATATAAAGTGTTTCTATGATGATGCTATTGATTTTTATCTTCCTGATTCAGATGAGATTATTTTATGCAAACCATTTGCCGATGAGCGCAGTCTCTTTAAGAAGCTAGAGAGTATTGAAGCGTTTATTTTTACTCGTTCTATAAAAAAAGTAACTGCTGTCACCATGAATAAAGAGGGCACGATTTCTCATCCATTCTCAAAAGTTGAAATGTTACCCTTTGATATTTGGGCGCTTGGGGATTAGTAAATGCTGGCTTTTAAAATATGTGACTCATTGGATTTTAAAACTTTAAAGTCTTCAAAAGCATTAGCACTTTCTATGCAAACAAACTCTTTATAAGCCTCGCTGCTCATAGCACTCATGCGTTTGCATTTGTCTATCCACGGGTTCCAAACTACAACTGAAGATGAGCCTTCGTTTTTTATATGTATTGTTTTTGTTTTATCTTCTAAAACTATCTCATTATTTACTTCTTGAAAAACTTTGTCAAACTCTTTCTCAAAAGTAATCTCTGCATCTTGAAGATTGCGTCTGTTTGTCAGTGCATCAAAACACGGTTTTTTATCTAAGCCTTTGAGAACTGCGTTTGATATCTCTGAGAGTTTAAAGTATGTATGAAATGCTTGCGTTAACTTGAACTCTTTGTCATCTTTGTTTGTAGTTTTCAACTCCATTGTCAGTTTATCGGAGATGCTTACTCTTAAACGCAACTCAAATTTATAGTTCCATAGTTTAAGTGTCTCATCTGAATCTCTTAAACGCAACTCCACTTCTGTAGTTTTTGCGTCTAGTTCTTCACTTGATGTCAGCTCAAACAGAGATGTTCTTGCAAAACCGTGCTGTGGAAGGTCTGGATTGTTCATCCCAAAAGATGGCCAGCAGATTGGCACTCCACCTCTTATAGCTTGTCCCATTTCAAAATCACTCATCTCACTTAACCAGAGCAAATCATCTTCACCGCTGCGTTTATACTCAAAAATATGCGCACCTTGAAGTGCTATTTTTGCACTTGCGTTTTCGTTTCTTATTTCAAGATATTCAAATCCGTTTGAGAGTTTTTTAAGTTCAAGCATGAGACTTCCAAGAACTTATTTTGTGTCCTTTTACTGCGTATAAAAAGATGAAGACGTAACAGATGATTCCATACAGATAAGACTCTTGCATATTTCCGCTCACTTGAGCAATCTTTCCAAAGGCAAGTGGTAGCAGTGCTCCACCAGCTATTGCCATAATCAGTAGAGCACTTCCTTTTGCTGTATGTCTTCCTAAACCTTCAAGTGCCAAAGGCCATATTGTAGGCCATACGAGTGCATTTGCTAAACCAAGAAGTGCTACAAATGTTATGGTATTTGGAAGCGTGGCAACTCCACTCCATCCCCATAAAATGTCTGAAATACTATGGCTACTTGTTGAGCTAAACGCAACTCCAAGTAAAAATAAAACTCCAAAAACAGATGAACTTACAAGTGCTTTTTCCTGAGAAAGAAACCTAGGTATAAACGCAACTCCTATCAAATAACCTAGAACCATAAAAACCATAGTGTATGAGGTGAGTGCAGTTGCGTTTGCTACATCTAAACTTTGAGCATAAAGACCTATAGTGTCTCCTGCGATTACTTCTATGCCTACATAAAAGAAGAGTGCAACTGCTCCTAAAACAACGCGAGGAAAATGTAAAATAGTATCTTTGTCATAAGCATCTTCTTCAAACTCTAACTCCGGAAGAGAGGAGAATTTTACAAGTGCTATGAGTGCTGTTAAAACTACCGCCATGATTATGTATGGTCTTACTAAACGCTGAGCTAAAGAGTCTATCTCTTGGGCTGAAAGTGTCTCAGTAGAGCCAATGCCTGAGACAATAAACGCAGTAAAAAGAATGGGAACAAGTACTCCTGCACTTTTATTTATCAGCCCCATTATGCTTATGCGCATCGCAGCACTCTCCATCGGCCCTACTAAAACTATGTAAGGATTTGATGCTGTTTGCAGTATTGTCAAACCTGTGCCAAGAGTAAAAAGAGCAGCCAAGAAGAGTGCGAAGTTTGCATTTGTAGCCGCGGGAATAAACAAAAGACTTCCCACAACCATCACACCAAGACCCAAAGCCATACCATTTTTATAACCAGTTTTTTCAAGCACTAATGCCATCGGAAGCGCCATTACAGTGTAAGCTATATAAAACGCAAAGGTGACAAAAAGTGCCTCAAACTCATTTAAATCTAAAATCAACTTTAAAAAAGGGATGAGTGAGCCGTTTAGCCATGTCACAAAACCAAATATAAAAAAGAGAACTCCTATTATTATCATAGGCACAAGGCTAGATTTTTTATACACTTTGTAATCCTTGCAAATATTGTGCTACACCATCTTCATCGTTTGTGTGAGGAAGTATTATTTTTGCTTGAGATTTCACACCCTCCTGTGCATTCGCCATTGCTACTGAAGTTCCGGCGAGTTCAAACATGCCAACATCATTGAAGTTGTCTCCAAAAACTGTAAGTTTTTCTAAATCAAAGCCTATGTATTCACTCACGCTCTGTATGCCGTGAGATTTATCTGCGTTTTTATGCAAAATAGTAAGAAAATAACAACCTACATAAGCTTCTGGAGCTAGGATATACTTGAGCTCATCACCAAATATATCTTGTATATGTTTTTCTAAATCTCTGAGTAAATTTTCTTCACCCATGTAGACAATTTTAAAATTATCTTTCATCGCCCGTATATTTTTACACTCTTTTAAATTATCATCTTTAGAGTAACGCGTAAGAACTTCACTTTGATGAATATTACAGATATTTGAGTATAAAAAAGATTCATTAAGATTTCGGTCAGCCAGAGTAAGTATAAATGGATATATTCCAAACTTAGCACCTTCATCTATGATAGCATCAGCAATATCTTTACTTATAAACTTTGTATCGATGATTTTTTTATCCATCGTTGCTATGAGAGCGCCATCAAGAAGAATCATCGGTGCATTTATATGAATGCCCTCTAAAAACTGAGCCGTTTTTTTATAAGTTCTTGCCGTTGCTACACTCAAGATAGAGTCATGTTGCTTTGCATTCCAGATACTTTTAGTATAATCGCTTATAGATAAATCACTGCGTAAAAATGTGTGGTCAAGGTCTGTAATATATATTTTTTTCATAAATGAATTATAGCTAAAAGGGGTCGTAAATGCGAGTAGCAATTGTTACAGGTGCGAGTAGTGGAATTGGTAAAGCGATATGTGAAAGACTTTTATCCTTAAAGTATGAAGTCATCGGCATCAGCAGAACTATTACGACTGAACTATTTAGCCACACTGCGTTTAAGGCTATCCAAGCAGATCTCTCAAGTGAGAAAGAGACGCTCAAAGTGTGTGAAGCCCTAAAAGAAAAAAACACTTTTATCCTCATAAACGCAGCTGGCTTTGGAAGATTTGAGCCCCATGAAGAGTTAAACGCAGCAACCATAACAAAAATGACTTTTGTAAATCTAACTGCTCCAATGCTTCTAACAAACGCAACGCTAAAAAATCTCAAACAAAATGACGGCTACCTCATCAACATCAACTCCATAGAAGCCATCCGAGCAAGTAAATTTGCTGGTGTTTACAGCGCCACAAAAGCAGGACTCAAAGCATTTTCAGATTCTCTTTTTGAAGAAACAAGAAAAAGTGGACTCAGTATCACCAACATAAATCCAGATATGACACAGAGTCATTTTTATGATGCACTGCGTTTTGAGACAAGTTCTAAAGAGGACGAAAAACTCTTCGCTTCAGATATTGCAGATGCACTTGAACATATACTCACAATGAGAAAAGGAGCCGTTATAAGTGATTATACAATTCGAAGTTTGAGGTTTGGAATTTCGAAAAAAGGTCACTCCTCCTCTGTTTTGTAGCTTCAAGAAAAGTTTGCTATTTAAACTTTTTTTGATACACTTGCAAACTAAAAAACTATTACTATACTATATATAGGAAAACTATTTGAAATTAATTATCGTCGAGTCACCAGCTAAAGCAAAAACTATAAAGAACTTTTTAGGTAAAGGTTATGAGGTTATTGCCTCAAAGGGTCATATCCGAGACCTACCTAAATCACGCTTTGGAATCACTATAGATGAAGAGACTTCACATCTTGTACCAACATATAGTGTTGCCAAAGAAAACGCAGCAACAGTTAAAGAGATCAAAGACCTTGCTAAAAAAGCAGATATTATCTATATCGCAACCGATGAGGACCGTGAGGGTGAGGCTATCGGTTGGCATATTGCACATGCTATAAAAAAAGATCCTGAGGAATTACCTCGCATTGTTTTTCATGAGATTACAAAAGGGGCTATAAATCACGCTTTAGAATCAGCTCGCAAAATAGATATGGATATGGTAAACGCACAACAAGCTCGTCGTATGCTTGACCGTGTTGTTGGTTATAAACTTTCACCCCTTTTAGCTTCTAAAATTCAAAAAGGCCTCTCGGGTGGTCGTGTTCAAAGCTCAACACTCAAACTAGTTGTTGACCGTGAGCGTGAAATCAACGCTTTTATTCCAGTTGAGTACTGGAGTATTGACACTGCGTTTAAGAAAGATATCGAGGCAAATCTTATAGTGCACAAGGGAGATAAGCTCTCTAAAATGTCTATAGAGAACAAAGATCAAGCTCAAACCATAACTGCAAGTGCTAAAGCCGACAACTATATCATCTCTAAAATAGAGACTAAGGAGAGAAAAAGTTCAACGCCTCCACCATTTATGACTTCAACACTCCAACAGACTGCTTCAAGTAAGTTAGGTTTCACTCCTAAACGCACAATGATGGTAGCACAAGCGCTTTATGAGGGTGTAAAAACTCCTGATGGAACTTCTGGTGTTATTACCTACATGAGAACAGATTCACTCAACTTAGCTGCAGAGGCTGTAGGTGCAGTTCGTGGTATCATTGAAAATAGATTTGGTACAAAATATTTACCAAAAGAGCCTAAGATCTACACTAAAAAATCTAAAGGTGCGCAAGAAGCGCACGAGGCGATTCGCCCTACTATGCTTCATTTCACACCAGAAGTTGCGCAGAGCTTTTTAAAAGCTGATGAGATTAAACTTTACCGTCTTATTTATGAGCGTTTTATGGCTTGTCAAATGGAAGATGCAAGATTTGAGCAACAAAGCATAATCTTTACAGGTAATGAAAATGAGTTTAGAGCAAGTGGTAGAAAACTAATTTTTGATGGTTTTTATGCTGTAACTGGGAACGAAGACAAAGATAAACTTCTTCCTGTTTTAAAAGAGGGTGATAAGGCTGAGATTCAAAGCATCAAGCCAGAGCAACACTTTACAGAACCACCTTCTCGCTACTCTGAAGCATCTTTAATTAAAAAACTTGAAGCTGAGGGCGTTGGTCGCCCATCTACTTACGCTCCAACTATTGCAACACTGAGTGGCCGTACTTATGTGACTATTGAGAAAAAACAAATCATCCCAACTGAGATGGCGTTTACAGTTACAAAAATACTTGAAGAGAACTTTGCAAATATCGTAGATATCTCTTTTACTGCAAATATGGAAGATAAACTTGATGAAGTTTCAGAAGGTCAAGTTGACTGGCAAAAACTTCTGTATGATTTTTACTTTCCTTTCATGGAGCAGATTGAAGCAGGAAAAACAAACATCATCTCTCTTAAACTAGCAAAACCACTTGGGAGAACTTGCCCCAAATGTGGTGAGCATGAACTTCTGCTACGTTCTGGTCGTTTTGGTAATTTCATAGCTTGTAGTGGTTTTCCTAAGTGTAAATACACTGAGCAGTGTGACGAAGAAGGCAACACAGTAGAGAAAAAAGAAGAGGTGGCAGAAGAAAAATGTGACAAATGTGGGAATGACATGATAGTTAAAAATGGTCGTAATGGTGCATTTTTAGCTTGTAGCAATTATCCTGATTGTAAAAATACAAAAAGTATTAACGTTGAAGAAAAAAACTCACAAACACCTTGTCCTGATTGTGGTGGAACTATCAGTCTTAAAAACTCTCGACGTGGTCCTTTTTGGGGATGTAACAACTATCCTGAGTGCAAGTTCATCTCTAAGTTTGAACCAACAACTATAAAATGTAAAGAAAAAGAGTGTACAGGGGTTTTAGCTCCTAGAACTTACAGAAATAAAGAAGTGTATGAGTGTGTTAAGTGTAAAGCGCGCACACCAAGAGAAGAAACAGAAGAAACATCGGAAGAGAAATAAATTTATGAAAATAGGCATCCTTTCGGATACACATACGCAAGTAACGCTAGCACGTGATGCTTTAGATATGCTTTTAGAAGAAGGTGCGGAGTTTATTATTCATGCTGGCGATATTATAGAAGTAGAGACACTGAATCTCTTAAAGAATTGTGGTAAAAAATATATTGCTGTTTATGGAAACAACGACGCACATTTGGTTGCACATCATAACCGTTACAATCTTGTTCAAGAGCCTCACTACTTTACACTTGCAGATACAAAGTTTAAACTTATGCATCTGCCTTACTATATGTCCCCTGACGCTGAAATAGTGATTTTTGGACATACTCACACTTTTGAGTCAGACTTTAAAAATGGTACTCTTTTTTTAAATCCTGGTGAAATATGTGCCAGAAGTAAGGCTATTTCGGAGTGTGTTATGCTAAATATTACACCAACAAAAATTAAACTTACCTACTACTCGAAAAATAAAGACGTTCATACATACGTGAAACAGAAATTTTCTTATGAGAGGAAACCCCATGAATGAAAAAATATTTTTATGCTCTATTTGTAATATAAATAGTGGAACTTGCAAGGAAGATTGTAAATTTTGTTCACAAAGTGTCAGATACAAAGCGGACATAGAGCGCTATAAACAAAAACCACTCGATGACATCATTAAAGAAGCGCTTATTGCGAGAGATAATGGTGCTTTAGGCTTTTGTTTAGTTACTGCTGACAAGGGTTTAAATGATAAAACATTAGAGTTTGTTTGCGGTGTCGCTAAGGCGGTTTTAGAAGTAGCTCCCCAACTGCGTTTAATCGCTTGTAATGGAACAGCAACACTTCAACAGCTTCTTGTTTTAAAAGAAGCTGGCATAAAAGCATACAACCATAATCTTGAGACTTCTGAGAGTTTTTACAAAGAGATTTGCACAACTCATCCTTGGTCTGAGAGATATGAGACTTGTCAAAATGTAAACCTTGCAGGTCTGGTTTTAATCACTGGCGGTATTTTTGGACTTGGTGAAACGCAAGAAGATAGAATTTCAATGTTAGAATCATTAGAATCTTTACACCCAAGTTCTGTACCTATTAATTTTTATCATCACAACGAGGCGCTTGAACTCCAACCAAATCCTCTCAACGTAGATGAAGCTCTAGGGCTTATAAAACTCACCCGAAAAATGATTCCAAATGCAGACAGAATTATGGTCGCTGGAGGACGTGAGCTCATGTTTAAAGAGAGACAAAATGAAATTTTTCAGTATGGTGCCAATTCTATTGTTATTGGAAACTATCTCACCACTAGTGGCAGAGCTATGAATAAAGATTTAGATATGCTACAATCTCTAAATTTAGAAGTCGCTAAAACTGTAAAATAAAAATTATAAAATAAAAACAGTAGCACACTGTTAGTAGTTATGTAAAAACTTAATGCAAGGAAATTTTATGAGTGACAACATTATACTAATCGTTACTATATCGCTTATCATAATGTTATCTCCATTTTTTGCAAAAATTTTAAAACTTCCAACTACTCCCATTGAAATCATTCTTGGTTCCCTTCTTGGTTATATAGGTTTTTTACACAATGAGCATCTTTTTGATATAGTCGCTGAAATTGGATTTTTGTATCTAATGTTTATTGCTGGAACTGAAATAAATCTCAAAAATGTTCTCAAAACGCCTACAAGTCTTATGAAAAAAATCATACTCTATCTCATTATACTGTATGCGTTTTCTATTGCTTTTTCAAGCTATTTTGAACTTGGCAAGATATTTATGGTCTTGCTACCTCTTATCTCTGTGGGTCTTGTTGCCTCTCTTTCAAAAGAGTATGGTAAGACCCCATGGCTTGAGCTCTCCATGACAGCTGGTGGGATTGGAGAAGTTATCAGTATCGGATTCATAACAATCACAGCAGCCGCTCTTCAATCTGGCTTTGGGTTTGGTCTCTTTAAATCAATTATGGCACTCATAATATTTTTAGTTTTTATGTTTATTTTGTTTCGTGCTATGCAACTTTTATTTTGGTGGTTTCCAAAGGTTTCAACTATTCTTATGCCACACGAAGACAACAAAGAGCAAGACATCAGACTCTCAATGGGAATTTTCTTTCTTTTAGTTGGCGCTATGCTCTACCTGCATCTTGAACTTGCCTTTGGTGCCTTCTTGGCTGGAATTTTTATACCTACATTTTTTCAGCATAAGCATGAACTTCCGGAAAAACTTGCTTCTTACGGTTTTGGCTTTTTAATACCAATATTTTTTATTCACATTGGAAGCTCATTTAACCTTGAAGCTCTTGGAATGGATGGACTTATTCCAAAAGCTATTGTTATTGCAGTTGTTATGATTCTCATGAGAGTTCTAGCATCACTTGTGTTTATAAAAGAACTTGGCATTAGAGATGCCTTACTTATGGGACTCTCGCACTCTATGCCACTGACACTTCTCATTGCAATGGCTACACTTGCTTTTAGTGCAAATTCTATAGATCAGCTTCACTACTATGCATTTATCCTGGCTGCTCTATTTCAGGTCATAAGTGTCATGATTATTATCAAACTCATCAACAACAAAAGAGGAAAGGAACTCGAACACTAAGCCGCCCTAACTCCCTTGATTTTTCTACGTACTAGCCTAATTTCTCAGGAAATTTCATCATAAATTTTTGTAGTTTTGGAGCTATAACAACTTGACAGTACCCCTCCCCAGAGTGGTCAACATAATAGTTTTGATGGTATGCCTCAGCAGGAAACACTTCTGGTAATTTACTTACTTCTGTCACTATCGTATCTTCAAACTCTACTTGATGTTCTTTAATAGATTCCTCTATAAAAGCCTTCTCTTGTGCATCTTGATAGTAAATAACGGAACGATACTGCGTTCCTTTGTCTGCACCTTGCGCATTGAGCGTTGTAGGATTGTGCACCACAAAAAAGATATCTAAAAGTTCTTTTAAGCTAATAATCTCAGTATCATAAGTAATGTCTACTATCTCAGCATGGCCAGTTACCCCTGTACAAACGCTCTCATAAGAGGGATTGGGTCTTTTTCCCCCTGCGTATCCACTCAGAGCCGATTCAACACCTTTTACGTTGTTATAAACTGCCTCTATACACCAAAAACATCCACCACCTAGAACTAATCTTTTTTTCATTGTATGCCTTATTGTTTTATTGTAAACGTCTTGATTATTATACAAAAATACTTTAAAAATTCATTAAAAATACTTTATATTTAAAAATGAACTCTGCAAAAAAAATAAAAGTTTCATAGCCTCTGTTTTTTTAAAAGTGCCCTATACATCTTTTCCATGGTCGGAGTTTGCACACTCTGCTCTTTTGCCACAAATCCACAAAGACTCTCTAGTTCAACTTTTTTTTTCTTTCTAAAATCCAAATGCATTGATGTTAAGGAATCATAAGGAACTTTACTTGCACTTTTTAAAGCTTTTTGTACTTCCTCAACAATATTCACTCCTTTTGCTTTTGCCACCAAGGCAATCTCTTCTAAAAGCGTTTTTGCCTCTTCATAATGATATTCATAAACAGCGCCTATGCTTTTGTTGTAGTAAGAGCAAAGTGTAGCAAACGCAGATATAAAAATATATTTTTGCCAAAGAGCAGTTTGAATATCTTCGGGAGTTTTAAAACGCAGCTTGGCTTTTTCAAATATCTCTCCAAGGGCTTTTACTGCCTTCTTATCCCCACCAAAAGTAGCACAAAAGAGTTTTCCTTTTTTTCGAATTACGCCCGCTTTTTCTATATGAGAAAGTATATAAACGCAGCCATCAAGAACGCTTGCCTTACTTAGTTTTCTTAAAACATCTCCATTGTTAACACCATTTGAAAAACTTAGAAGCACTGTATTTTTATCTATATGGGATTTTATATGCTCATACGCATCTACTAAATCATAACTTTTCACACAAAAAAGGACTATATCAAAATAGCCCTCAAAATAGCCATCTAAATCTTCAAGCTCTCTTGCATCTAAATGGACATTCCAACACGCACTATCTTCTTCAATTTTTATACCATTTTTCTCAATTGCTTCTAAATGCTTCGCTCTTGCAAATCCAACAACATCCACGCCTGCTTTTGCAAAATGAGCCGCAATGTAGCCACCAACAGCACCAAGGCCAACAACAGCAACTCTTTGTCCAAGAGTATTTATAACTTTATTTGGATACATTCATCACCACCTTTGGTATAATAATACTACAAAAAGGAAATTTATGCCACGCATCAAAAGTCAAGAGAATCAGACAAGAGAGAGAATTTTTTAAATAATGTGTGCGATCTTTGGAATTATTGGAGAGTATAATGAAACGCAGGCAAAATATGCACTCTCGCGTTTAAGCCATAGAGGTCCTGATTATTGTGGGCTTGTGCAAACAAAGAATCTTTTTTTTGCACATCAAAGGCTCAGCATTCTCGATGTAGATGCTCGTTCACATCAACCACTGAAATATAAAAACATTCTTCTCTCTTTTAATGGTGAGATTTATAACTTTAAAGAGCTCAAAGCAGAGTTAGATTATCCATTTCAAACGCAAAGCGATACAGAAGTAATAGTTGCTGCTTACATGAAATGGGGTATTGATTTTGTACAGCATCTTCGCGGAATGTTTGCTATTACTCTTTTAGACGGTGAAACGCTCTATCTTTTTCGTGATAGACTCGGTAAGAAACCTCTCTTTTACATACACAACACTGCGTTTATATTTGCTTCTGAAATAAAAGCCCTCACTCCATTTTTACACAAAACGCAGATGAATGATGATGCACTTATGAGTTATCTCTCATTTTTAGCACCAACTCCCCCGCATACTTTTTATAAAGGTATCAACAAACTAGCGGCTGGAGAATTTTTAACTTACAAAGATGGCAGAGTCGAAGTAAAACGCTATTTCGATTTACTTGATACAAAACCAAATATCATAAGAGACAAAGAGGAGGCTATTTATACTCTTGAAAAACTTCTCGATGAATCAATATCAATACGCTTAAACGCAGACGTACCTATGGCTTCACTTTTATCTGGAGGTATTGACAGTGCAACAATAAACGCATACGCACTTAAAAATGGTGTGAAACTAAACACTTATACTCTTGGTTACAAAGAGTATGCAAAGTATGATGAAAGACAAAACGCAAAAGAGAGTGCTGCGTTTTTAGGAGTAACAAATACTCAAGTTGAAATTTCTCAAGATGATTTCATAAACGCAAGCGACAAAGTCTTTGATCTTTTAGATGAACCTTTAAATGACCCCGCTGCCATTCCTTTGTACTTACTCTTTAAGAAGATAAAAGAAGATGATTATAAGGTAGTTATGAGTGGTGAGGGAAGTGATGAACTCTTCTTGGGCTATAGACAGTACTTTGAATACCTTGACATTGAGGGCGCTTCAAATTTAGCACATAAGAACTGGCTCAAAAAATATTTTCGTGCAAATTTCTCAATGAACAGAGAGTGGGAATGGTATAAACGCATCTTTGATGACACTCTCCTCTTTCGAACCTCTGGTGACAAGTTTACAGATCTTCAAAAAAACAATCTTATGCGAAGAAATGTCAAAGACAATGAAGCACTAAAATATCTTCAACCTTATAGAGATAAATTTCTGAGTTCCGCTCACAGCGATGAGAGTATGTGGTACAGCTACATAGATTTAAATCTTTTTCAAGCCGAACACTTTCTTACTAAACTTGACCGTGTAAGTATGGCACACTCTATAGAATCGCGTACACCTTTTTTAGACCATAAACTTGTCTCGAGTATTTTTTCTATCTCGCCCGAACTTAGATATAAAGATGGCATAACAAAATCCCTTCTTAAAGAGATAATGAAGCTTAAGCTTGATGAAAAGATTCTAAAACGCAAGAAAAAGGGTTTTTCAAATCCTTACATGGAGTATCTCATCAATTCTCAAAAAATAGATATTATCACGCAAGTTAATGAGCAGACCGGGATGTTTAAAAGAAAAGAGCTTCAAGAGTATATTAACACAGCTGCAAAAGGTAGTTTTAAGCAGCACGTTTGGGGTTTATACGTCTTGTCATGCTGGATAAAGAAGAATTTACTGTGAAAGAAAAGCACTACTCTCTTCTGCTTATTTTAGCAATGTTACTTTGGGGCGGAGGCTGGAGTGCTTTAAAAATTCTCACTTATGAATTGCCCATGGAGATAATAATATTCTGGCGTTTTTTTATTATGAGTATTTCATTTTTACCTATTCTTTACTTTTTGAAAACACCTCTTTCTCTTAACAAAAGGAATCTGCTGTATATAGGGGGAAGCTCTATTTTAAATATTGCGTTTATGGTCTCTTCATTTTTGGGCGTAAAGTATGGTTTAGCTGGAGCAGGAAGTGTTATTATCACTACACTTAGTCCCATAATGACTTTTCTTTTAGTTGCTCTGCTCTTCAAAAAGAAACTTCTTAAAAATCAATATTTAGGGATTGCTCTGGGTTTAATAGGTGGCGCAGTTCTTCTTCAACTCAACAATATAAACCTTTTTTTTAATGGTTCAAATATCTATTTTTTACTCTGCGCTCTCTTCTGGGCCGGAGTTACAATACTCTCACAGCACTCCCATAAACATATACACCCTGTGCACTATAG
>JGI11705J14877_10000846_pt1 | contig 18439 bp, 18 predicted proteins | sample Etolaghawater15m_FD_14877 | JGI IMG/M metagenome (IMG submission 14877)
TACGAAGATATCAAACTTTGCTTCTCTGTCACAGTTGATATGAATAGGCATCGTTTCTTTATACTTTGAAAGTTCAAGCGCCAAATCCTTTTCTAAAATCATTGTTTTATCAAATAAAATTTCACCATTCTCTTTTATGGTTATGGTGAGGTTTTTTTGATTGTCCTGTTTGGCTGCACTTTCTGAACTTGGAAGATCAACAGGAATAATTCCTTTAGCCACAAAGGTAGCAGTTGTAAGAACAATAACCAATAGAACTAGCATTATGTCTATAAAAGGAACAACATTTATAGAGTCAAACTTTTTAATTTGCATTGTTTTTCTTTTGTACAATATCCCAGCGTGCTAGAAGAACTTCTATTTTTCTAGCCAAATGGTTATAAAATACTATAGATGGAATAGCCACTATAAGTCCCATTGCTGTAGCCTTCAGGGCAAGAGCCAAAGAGGACATAATCATTTTGGCATCTAAATCACCACCATGACCCATAGAATAAAAAGTGATAATAATTCCAAATACAGTTCCAAGAAGTCCAATATATGGAGCATTAGAACCAAATGTTGAAATGATATTAATGTTGTTTGTAAGTACAATTTCAAGCTCTTCTTTAGTCTCAAAGTTGTTTACATCAACACCCTTGTAAAACATAAGTCTCTCAACCCAAAACCAAAAAGCCATAAAACTCATAACTCCTAGGAGACCGATAACACCGTAATCTACAACATTTTTTAATAGTTCTATGTCCATATTTTTACCTACTTATACTTTTAGAATTTTGCAGAAAGTCCAGCAGTAAATATTCTTCCCGGATTTACTGTTATAGATAAATCTTCCATGTCGAATACACCATCTTCATTTCTATCACTACTAGATCTTGCTGTGTTATAATACTGTTTGTTAAAAACATTATCTATTCTCGTGAAGAGACTAACTTCATAGCCGCTAAAGTCTGTTTTTTGATTCATAGCTAAATTAAGTGTAGCGTGACCATCTATTTTAAGTTGATTTAAATCATCTGCATAATAACTAGTTTTTCCATTTACTTCTGCTGTAAGTTTTAAATCTTTATTTGCCATGTAATCAGCAATAATGTTAATTTGATGTCTAGGCGTTCTTGGAATATCGTTACCAGTAACATCATAATAATATACAGGGGCAGGTGTAGAATATGTATCTGCTCCAAGTGTCATACCGTAGTTAGCATAATCGGTATATTCAGCTTTTAAATAAGTATATGCTACATTGAATGAAAGTTTTTCAGTTGCGTTTCCATTGATTGCAAGTTCTAAACCTCTATGTCTTGCTCCACCAATGTTATCCCACATATCAGTAGCATCAGTATCTCCATAGTTACCCGAAGTTTTCATAATAAAATCTTTTCTATCAAGTTGATATACAGATAAGTCATAATAAATGCCATTATGATTTGTTCTAAAACCTATCTCATAGTTGAATGATTCTTCAGGATCCAAATCAGGATTGTTTAATGTACTTCCCCATGTACTAGTATCATCAGCATAGAGTTGAGATACAGTTGGTGCTCTAAAACCTGTTGAAAAGTTTACATAAATAGTAGATTTCTCATTAAGTTGATAATTCGCACCAAGTCTGTAAGAATAAACATTAAATTCTTCTTTGTATTTATTATCTAAATAATCTTCATAATCATATTTAATTATGTCATATCTAAGGTTTGCTGTTGCAGTCAAGTTTTTGGTGATTCCTTGTTTATACTCACCATAAACTGCATATACATTTTCATCAGTTGAGTTATCACTTTTAAAATCACCAGGTTGGTAAAAACCTTGATAAGTACCGGCAGATGGACCACCATATACAACTAATGCTTGACTAACTAAGTATGTAGATTTATCTTTATACTCATTATCTCTTAAATCAATACCTAAAAGTGTAGCGAATGAGTTAAATGAAGTTCTATACTCACTTTTGATACCTCTTTGTATTTGTTCATAATCATTATCATAAACATAATCTTCATCATCATAAGAGGATTGTGCTGTGTTATTATCATCTTTCGTTTGAGGACTAGATATATATGCTGTATCATCTGTATAGATATAACCATTTACAAGTAAGTTTGAATTATTATCAAAATCTTTTGCATATGTAGCAAAAAGCTTAAATAAATTTACATCATAACCTCTTGTGTAGTCTCTACTATCTTGATTACCGTCATAAATAGACTGAGGATTAGTTTCTGCCTCTGTTTCACCACCGACAGTACCATGTGTGTCTTTTTCTCTATCTGAGTATTCAAAACCAAGCGTGATATCAGATGATTCGTCTAGATAGTATTGAAGTTTACCATTTAGGTATTTTGTATTATAAGCTGCATCTTCATGGTATCCATCTCCTTTTCTCTCACTAGCCTGAAGGTGAGTACTGAAGTTTTCATTAGCATAACCTGTTCTTGCTAGTAATTTTTGATAACCATAACTTCCAATTTCAGCAGTTGCCAAATTAGTGGCACTTTTTGCTCCCTTTTTTGTTGTAATAATTACAGCACCAGACAAAGCATCATCACCAAATAAATATGAAGCACCACCTTTAATAACTTTAATACTCTCAATGTTATCAAGGTCGATATTAACTTTCCCTGTTCTCTCAAATACTGGTACACCGTCAATTACTATAGCAACACCAGGTTTTTCACCCATATACATTTGATTCTCAACACCTCTTAAGTGAATTTTTAAAGAATCTCCTGTACTTGATTCTGTTGTTATACCAGGAATAGATTGCAAAATTTGTTGAATATTTTCAGCATGCAAATCATCAACTTTTTCGCCACTTACAGTACTAATACTAGATACTTCTGTTTTTTTTGACTCAAAACGATCATCAATCGTAGTTGACTCAACTTGTATTGTTCCTAAATCCGATGCTACTGCGTTTAATGCTAGTGCACATATTACGGATAGATATATTTTTGTTTTCATTATTAAATAACCCTTTATGTTTTGTGAAAATAAGGAGTAATTTTAAGATAAAAGTGTTACATTAATGTTAATTTTTATATATAAGGAAAGTTTAATTATTGTTTTTAGATTTTTAGATTTTTAGATTTTTAGTTATTTGGAGATGTTATAGAAAGGCTTAAAGTCCTTTTATTATTTTTAGCAACTCTTCTGGTCTGTTAGAGTTTTTGATTGCGTGGTCTTTTGTAATCATGTTTTTTTGAAGCAAGTTTATGATTTGCTGCGTTTGTGTTGTCATATGTGTTTCTTGTTGATTTAGTTGCATTTGAGAATAGATTTGATGCACTTTGTCTTCACGAATCTGATTTTGTATTGCTGGATTTGAGATAAGAATTTCTTGTGTTGCAACTTTACCACCACCAATTTGAGGAATCAGAGTTTGAGAAACAACTGCAACGAGTGAGGTTGCAAGTTGCGCTCTTACTTGGGCTTGTTGTTCTGCATGAAAAACATCTATAATACGGTTAATTGTGCCAGGTGCAGAGTTAGTATGTAAAGTACCAAAAACAAGGTGTCCCGTTTCAGCTGCAGTGAGAGCAGCTCCAATAGTTTCAGCATCTCTCATTTCCCCGATTAAAATAACATCTGGATCTTGTCTGAGTGCATATTTGAGTGCAGAAGCAAAAGATTTAGTATTTGTGCCAACATCACGTTGTGAAAAGAGACACTTGTTGTTTGTATGCACAAACTCAACTGGATCTTCAATAGTTATAATGTGGCGGTGCTCAGTGAGATTGAGTTCATGAAGCATAGAAGCAAGTGTAGTTGACTTACCACTTCCTGTCGGACCTGTTACAAGAATAAGACCTTTTTCTCTTTTGATAAGCTCTTTAAAGATAGGAGGATTTCCATACTCATCTAGAGTTGGAATATCAATAGGAATCATACGAAATGCACAACCAATACCGCCAATCGTTCTGTAGTAGTTTGCGCGAAAACGTCCAATATCTTTTAACTCAAAAGAGAAGTCAAGCTCATTGTGTTCTTCAAACTCTTTTTTAAGTTTATCTTCAATGAGAGAGTAGGCCATCTCTTCAATCTCTTTTGCATCAAGCTTAGGAAGGTCAAGTGCTCTAAGTCCTTTATCAATCCTGATTTGTGGTTCACTCCCAGGAACAAGATGTAAATCTGAAGATTTAAAAGCCATAACACTTTTTAGTAATTTTTTAATATCAATTGATTGATTTGTTTGTTCACTCATAGAAAAACTCCTTTAAAATTTTCTTCATTAAATCCTACTATTACTTTGTCCTTAAACTCTATGACAGGACGTTTAATGAGTAGGTTTTCTTTACATAACCACTCTTCTTGAGCTTTTTCATCTAAATGCATCTCTTTTAATTGAAGATTTCTATAAGTAGTGCTTCGTGCATTAAAAAGAGTTTTTATTTCTAGCGTTTTTAGCCAAGAAGAAATTTTTTCGCAAGGAAGAGGATTAGATTTAAAATCATATAATTCATAATCCAAGTTATGTTTTTTAAAAAATGAAAGCGCTTTTTTTACACTGTCACAGTTTTTAATTCCATAAACTTTTATCATAAAATTACTCTATAATTTTTGGAACTATAAAGAAATGATCAGCACTATTTGGAGCATGTTTTAAGATGGCATCATTTACAGATGTATCACATGTGCTCTTATCTTCTCTGAGAGAAGTAGCAGCATCACTCATAGCAAATTTATCATCAACACCACTTGTATCTAGTTCACTTAAATTATCAACAAAGCTTACAATTTCTGAGAGTTGAGAAATAATTTCTTCTCTTTTATCATCACTTACTTTTAAAAATGATAGTTTTTCTAATCTTGTTAATAGTGCGCCATCTACTTGCATATGCTCTCCTGGTTAAATTAATATTAACGATTTTAGCATATGTTTGATGAAACTTTAACAAAATATGCGATATTATTTTGAACTTTTTGAAATAAGGAAATATTTTTGAGTTTAAAAAATGATTTAGATATGGTAAAAGACGAGTTGAACTCTGAAGAGAAGTTTTTCGAAAAAGCTGTCATTACAGAAAGATTTGTGAAAAAATACAAATATGTAATGATTGTTTCTTTGCTTGTGATTGTGATTTTTATTGCAGGAAACATAGCTTATGAATTTAACAAGCAAAGTACAATTGATGCAGCAAACGCAACTCTTTTAGAACTTGAAAAAGATCCTAAAGATGAATCTATGCTGAGTAAACTAGACTCTTTAAGTCCAGCGCTTCATGATGTTTGGTTATATTCTCAAGCCCTTGTAAACAAAGATTTTTCTGCGTTAGAATCTTTAAAAAATTCTAAAGCCACATTGGTAGGTGATTTAGCTTCTTATGCCTTAGCTGTAGAATCACAAGATTTGTCGAAATTAGAAAAATATGCATTAAAACAAGAGTCTGTTTATAAAGATTTAGCCCTAGTACAGAGTGCTATTTTACTTATTGAAAGTGGTCAATCCAAAGAAGCTCACCAGAAGCTATCTTTAATAACTGTTGATTCACCACTTGCTCAAGTTGCTGCGGCATTGATGCATTATGGAGTACAATAATATCGTGAAAAAATATATACTCTTTGCCTCTTTGTTTGTAGTGCTTTTTAGCGCTTGTAGTACAAAGGAGTCTTACAAGCCTAAACAGCTAGATGAAGATTGGCCTAAATATGAAAGTATGGATGGAACTATAATAGACAAAAGCATCAATATTGCACTTCTTGATAACTCAAAAATATTGACAAAAGATAAAATATTGGATTTGAAAATTCAAGAGTCCCATAGAGTTATATCTTACAGTGAGGGCTGGGTTATTATTGCTTCAGTTGAAGGAGAACTTCTCTTAATCTCAGCAGAAGATACAAATACTACAAAATCATTTGAACTAAAAAAAACTATAGCAAGTGCAAGTGTAAATGGTGATACTCTAGCTGTTTTGTTTGCTGATAATGAGATTGCTCTTTACTCTGTTTCTACAAGTAAGATCTTATTTAAAGAGCCAGGCGGGAAGTCATTAGCTGTAGATGCTAGAATTGTGAACCCGTATTTTATGAATGATTTAGTTCTTTTTTCGAGTTTAGATGGGAAAGTGATTGTTGTTAATATTGATTTAAAAAAGAAACTTAGAACAGTCATTGTTTCTTCTGAAGATAACTTTAATAATATTATTTATTTTAATCTAATTGACAATAAAATTATTGCTGCTACTACTTATAAAATACTCTCTTTAGCCGCTAAAGATTTAAGAGCAGAGTATGAAATTAGAGATATTGTTGGTGATGATAAAAATATGTTTATCACTACGAAACAGGGTGAAGTTATTTCACTCACGTCTGATTTACAAGAAAATACAAAAATAAAATTTCCATTTGCGCACTTTCTTGGAATGATATCTCATGAAGATAAGTTATATATTCTTGAAAAAGGTGGGTACATAATAGTACTCGATAAAGATATGAAAAAATATACTGTTCATGAAGTTGATATAGAAGATGGCTTTATTTTTATAGCAGATAAAGTATTTTATGTAGCAGATGAGAAAATATCTGTAGAGTTATGTCTAGCGAGTTAGAAGCATTTCTAGAGTATATTAGTGTCACAAAAGCACTCAGCTCTAAAAGTGTTGCCGCTTATCGAGGCGATCTTCTCTCAATAGAAGAAAAACTTAAAAAACCACTTATAAATTTAGACTCAACCACCCTTTTAAATCTACTCTCACACTATTCAAATAAACGCACACTCAATAGAAAGCTCTCGTCCGTAAATGCTTTTTTTAATTTTTGTTATAAGCAGCAATTTAAGTCAGAGCAGAGAAAGTTAAAACTCTCAAAAATTCCTAAACTTTTACCAAAATTTTTATCATATAAAGAAATAATAAACTCTTTAGAGTTGATTGATACTACTAGTTGGATAGGAAAACGTGATTATGCTCTCATACTTTTTTTATATGCTACTGGCACGAGAATTAGTGAATGTTTAGAGTTAGGACGTGGGGACATAGATGGTGAGTGGCTACACGTTAGACACGCTAAAGGTGAAAAAGAGAGAGTCGTACCAATAGCAAAAATAGCAAAAAACGCAATAGAAGAGTATCTTGCTGCGTTTGCCAAAGAAAAAGAGAGTATTTGGGTAAACTATAAGGGTGATCGATTGAGTAGAATTTCTGCATATAAAATCACTCAAAAATATCTTGGTGTTTCTCCTCATGTGCTACGCCACTCATATGCTACATCACTTATCTCTGGTGGTGCCGACTTAAGAGTTGTTCAAGAACTTTTAGGACATGCGTCACTTCTTACAACACAGATTTACACACATATACAAAAACAAGATCTCAAAGAGACTGTAGAAGTTTGTCATCCAATGAGAACATATAGCTGATTTTTAGTAGAATTTAATCTATTTAGATATATAATAATTTTTTATATATGATCAAAAAGGTATAGTAATGAAAAAAAATGTTATGGTAATTGGATTTTTAGCTTTAGCTCTAGGTGTAATGTCAGTAAACGCAAGTGAATTAGATTTAAAAGATAATATGCTTAAGTTAAACGCAGAATTAAATGAAGTTCAAAAAGGCTTTATTAATGATGATATAAAGCAGATTAATACTTCTTTGAACGCTTTAGAAAAACATTCTCAAGATTTATTAAATCATAAAGAGAAGATGATGGAAAAGCTTCCAGATGATATTATGCATAAAAGACATAAAGTTAACAAATCAACAAAAGCGGCTCGTGAGATAAAATACGCTATAGGGACTATTAGGACAGCTCTTGCAACCAATAATGGTCTTTCAGAAAAAAGATCCAGAGCGCAAGCACAAGGTGCCTATTTAGATATAGTCAACGCTTGCTTTGTTTGTCATAATGAAGTTCGTGATACAAAACGTACAAAATTAAAATAGTACTAAGCCCTTCATGGGTTTAGTGGGCTTATCTGTAAATTTATAGTATTATTTCAAGATGAATACTATAAATAACTCTTTTTTTTCAAAACCATTTTTAAAATCACTTTTTTTTACACAAAACAAATGGCACCAGCATGGTGTTTTGCTCCATACTTTTCGAGTTACATACTACATATTTAAAGCAGGCGAATTTAAAATGCTCGGTGCTGGACTACTACATGATGTTGGCAAACCTTTTACTGCGTTTGTAAAAGATGAAGAAGATGTTGCGTTTAATGAATACAGCTTTACAGATCATGAAGAGAGAAGCTATCAAATCATAAAAAACTGGAAATTTGTAAGTGAGTACACTAAAAATTTAGTGAGGTATCACTATTTAATCAGAGATATAAAAAAATCTAAAATAGAAAGTATTGAGCGATACACTCAAAAACAAAACATTTGGAATTCACTTGATGAGGAGATGCAAGAAGAACTGAGAAGGTTTTTGCACTATGACGACCTTGGTAAAGGAAAAAAAAGAAGAGATTAATCGGCTGACTTAATAAATATGTAACACTTTAAATATATAATTTTACATAGATGGAGAAAGAGCCAATATTTTAGGGAGTTTAACAAAAAAATGATAAAAAAACTTATTCCTTTTATGGTTATTGGTGTTTTAATCGCTGTGATAGTTATTGTGTTTTTGTCTTTGGCAAAAAATCAAAATATGACTGTAATACATGAGGGAAACCTAGAGAGACTGCCTATAAAAATGCAATTGAACAAGTACCAAGATAGTGATTGTGGTATGGTTATAGAAGATCTTGAGTATGCTTCTCAAGTTGTTGCACTTGATGGTAAAACATGGTTCTTTCATGACCATGGTGGGTTTGTCCATTGGCTAAAAGATAAAAGTTTTAAAAATGATGTAGTGATCTGGGTTATGTCAAAAGACACAAACCGATGGATAAACGCAAAAACAGCTTTTTACTCCCTTAGAGATGAGACACCAATGGGCTATGGTTTTGGTGCATATGAAAAAAAATCTGCTAAAATGGTAGATTATGAAACAATGACTCTTAAGATGTTAAGAGGTGAGACGATGAATAACCCTCAAATTAGAAAGCAACTTTTAGGATAGTCGTGGAAACAGTAAACATAATAACAATAATTTCAATCGCATTTTTAGGTTCTTTTGGTCACTGTATAGGCATGTGTGGTGGTATTGTTGTTGCCTATTCTACTATAAAAATTGATCCAAAAAGTTCTAAGGTTTCTCAAAGTGTAGCCCATCTTCTTTACTCTTTTGGTAGGGTGCTTACATACTCCATTTTAGGAGCTCTCTTTGGAGCGCTTGGTGGAGTTGTTTTATTTAGCAATAATGCCAATGGTGGACTTTTAATTTTTGCAGGTATTGTGATGATACTCGCAGGGCTTTCACTCATGGGTAAGATAAAATTTTTAACTCTCATTGAGCACTCTTTATCCTCTTCTTCTGTGTATAAAAATGCTTTTAAATCTCTTTTAAATTCAAAATCAAACCTTAGTTTTTTTGTTTTGGGAATGTTAAATGGTTTGCTACCTTGTGGTTTCGTGTACTTTTTTGCTATTACAGCGGCGAGTACAGCAGATCCTCTTTATGGAGCTTTTGTTATGTTCATTTTTGGTATAAGTACTATTCCTGCAATGTTTGCAATAGGCTTTTTATCTTCTCTAGCATCAGCAACAAGTTTTCGAAATATGATGATGAGTTTATCTTCTGTAGCAGTAATTTTATATGGCGCGTATACAATCTACAATGGCTATGAATACATCTCTAATCCGCAAAAAACTTTGCGAGACTGTCATTGAGTTTCTCTCATACAATCCAAGAGCTTTCAAGGATTCAAAATCATTACTAAGATATAATAAAATAAAAAAATGACCCATACCCGTTTATGTGAAAATAATTTAAAAATAATGGAGATAATATGAGCGAAAAATTAAAGAGTAATTATGAGTAAAACCGTTACTATCATCGACACCTTTGGTTTTTTTTTCCGTAGCTTTTACGCGCTACCACAACATTTAAAAAATAAAGATGGTTTTCCTACGGGACTTCTGACAGGCTTTACAAACTTTATATCTACTCTTCAAAGAGAACATGACAGTGACTATCTTATCTTTGCAATAGACACAAAAGGTCCTACATTTCGAAATGAGATTGACCCAAACTATAAAGCAAACCGTTCAGCGCCTCCTCCCGAGCTTACTATGCAACTACCAGTAGCAATTGAGTGGATAGATAAAATGGGATATAAAACTCTTGGTGCAGTTGGTTATGAAGCGGATGATATGATAGCAACCGTTACTCGTCATGCAAGAGAGAGAGGCTATAACGTACGTGTAGTTTCTCATGATAAAGATCTTTACCAACTCATTGATGATAACCACACTGTGATTGTAGATGCTATTAAACGCAAGAGTGTGAATGAAGAGGCCTGTTTTTTAAAATACGGTGTCACTCCTAAGCAGTTCATAGATTATCAGTCTATCCTTGGTGATAGTGCTGATAATGTTCCTGGAGTAAGAGGTATAGGAAAAGTTGGAGCTGAAAAACTTTTAAAAGAGTATGGAACACTTGATAATATATATGCAAATGTTGAAGAGATTAAGGGTGCAAATCAAACAAAACTCATAGCTTCAAAAGTACAAGCTTATATGTCAAAACAGCTTGTAACACTTCGTGATGATGTATTTGAAAGTATTGATTTTGAAGAGTATACAATGGATGTTGAACATCCTTTTTTAAATATTTATGATGAACTTGTAAAGTATGAACAAAACGCAATACTTCGTGTTTTGCATGCTAAAAATATGGTGAGTGATGATGAGAAAAAAGAAGCAGTTAAAAGAGTAGAAATTCAAGAGTTTGAAGAAAGTACAAATTTTGACTTTAAAGCAACTCTGATAACTGATGAGAAAAAATTAAAAGAAGTCTTAGCTGAGATAGAAAACTATGAGCTTGTTGCGTTTGATACAGAGACAACAGGACTTGATTATGAAAAAGATACATTAGTCGGTTTTAGTTTTTGTTTTGATGAAGATGAAGCGTACTACGTTCCTTTTGCACATTTTTATTTAGGTGTAGCAGATCAGATAAGTCCTGCGGCAGCTAAAAGTGCAATTAAAGAGATATTTAAACATAATGTAGTTGGTCATAACATCAAGTTTGATATGCATTTTGTGAGTAAATTTTTAGATGATAATTCTCTAAAAATTTACTCGGATTCTATGATACTCGCTTGGCTAATTAATCCTGAGAGTGCCTTAAGTCTTGATAAACTCTCAGATAAGCTTTTAGGTCATGAGATGGTTGCGTTTAAAGATACAGTAAAAAAAGGGGAAACATTTGCAAGTGTTGAACTTGAAGATGCTTGTAAATACGCAGCTGAAGATGCGTTTATAACACTTAAACTTTATAACTTATTTTTACAAAAGCTAGAGCTTCAAGATGCCACTCATCTTATTAAAGAATCAATGGACGTTGAAGTTCCTTTTATTCATACACTTTTAGCAATGGAGCAAGAGGGTATTAAAGTTGATAGTTCCTTTTTAGAAGAGTTCTTAGTAGAAGTAAAAGAGACTCTTGTTGAACTTACAAAAAGTATTTATGAGCTAGCTGGAAGTGAATTTAATATCAACTCGACCAAACAGCTAGGAGTAATTCTTTTTGAAACACTTAGTTTGCCAGTTGGGAAAAAAACAAAAACAGGATACTCAACGGATGAGAAAGTTTTAAGTGGCTTAAATGGCAAGCATGATATTATTCCTAAACTTTTAGAGTATCGTGAAGTTTATAAGCTTTACTCGACCTATATAGAACCTCTTTTAAAACTGAGTAAAGAGGATAAAGATGGACGTATTCATACCTCTTTTGTGCAAACAGGAACAGCAACAGGGCGTTTAAGTTCTAAAAATCCAAACTTGCAAAATATTCCTGCAAGAAGTAAACTTGGTCTTAAAATTCGTGAGGCTTTTGTAGCTCCTGAGGGTAAAAAACTTATAGGTATAGATTATTCACAAATAGAGTTGCGTTTGCTAGCTCACTTCTCTAAAGATAAAGTTTTAGTAGATGCATTTAAACAAGATAAAGATATTCACCTACAAACTGCAATAGCTCTTTTTGGAGAGGAAGAAGCAGCCGAAAAACGCAGTGTTGCAAAAACTGTGAACTTCGGACTTTTGTACGGAATGGGACAGAAAAAACTCTCAGAAACTTTAGGTATAACAACAAAAGAAGCAAAAGATATTATTGAGAAATACTTTGAGTCTTTTCCAACCGTAAAGAGATATTTTCGCTCAATCGTAGAGAGATCAAAAGAGTATGGCTATGTTGAGACACTTTTGAAACGCCGTCGTTATTTTGACTATGAAAACGCAACGCCTATGTTTAGAGCTGCCTATGATAGAGAGTCAGTAAACTCTGTATTTCAGGGAAGTGCATCTGATTTGATTAAACTCTCTATGAATAAAATTCATAAGGTAATACAAAAAGAAAATCTCAATGCTAAAATGCTTTTACAGATTCATGATGAACTTATATTTGAAGTAAACGCAGATGAAGCAGAAGCTTTAGGAAATCGTTTTAAAGAGATTATGGAAGAGATTATGCAACTCAATATTCCACTCAAAGCGAGCATGAATATTGGTGATAATTGGGGTGAGCTAAAGTAGCTCCTCTAGTCTCTTTGTAGAGTACCACCAAAGATATATAGCAGAAGAGAATATTATACCAACAAGTCCTATCCAAATAGAGTATATGCCTAATTCTAAAGTGCTAAAGAGACTAAAAAGTATAACAGGTGCTATGATTTGTCTGTAGAGACTCACAGGAAAGATGACTCCAGGTTTTGAAATTCCCTGAAGCATTGAAATATAGACAAAAATTAAAACAAATCCAAAAAAGCCAAAACCACCGATACGAAGATAAAGAATTGTTTCTTTTATGACTAAAGCATCACTGGTAAGCAAAGATGCATAAAAACTTCCAAAAACAAAAAACGAAACCACACCTAATGTACTCATAAAAAATCCAAGTTTTATGGCAAAATCAACAGTTGGTTTAATGCGTTTGTACTCTTTTGCTCCATTATTTTGAGAGACTATAGCAAGTGTCGCAATTCCTAGACCGACAACTGGCATTAAAAATATCTGCTCGATTCTCATCCCTATACCAAACGCAGCAACAGCTTCTTTTCCGTAAGGTGCAACATAATAGGTGATAAGATACATTCCAAATGCCATTAAAAACATATTCATACTTGGTGGAAAGCCTTGTTTCATCAACTCTTTTATGATTTTTGTATCAAATTTGAACTCGTGAAATCCAGAGTAGAGTTTTGTCTTTTGGAGTTTATAAAACAGATATGCCATTGTAATAAACTCTGAAAAGATTGTTGAGAGTGCTATGCCTTGAACTCCCATGTGAAAATGAACTACAAGAATATAGTTAAGTATTACATTTAAAAAGGCTGTAAAGATAAGTACATTTCTAAAGGAGACTGTATCGCCAGTTGCGTTTAGGAGTGAGTTAAAAAAGAAAGACCCTATGAAAAATATAGTTGCAAATAAAATGATGTTGATATATTCTAAGGTTGTCGCTGTATATGTAGGATCTCCAAGTAGATTTATCAAATAAGGTGTGAGCATAACTCCAAATATAGTTAACATAACTGATAAAATAGCTCCAAATACAATACCATTGAGAGATATGTGTTGTGCCTGCTTAGTCTCTTTTTTGCCAAGAGCATTTCCCACAAGCGAAGTAAGTGCTTCACTCATACCAATAGCGATGGCTAAAAGCATAAAAAATATAGAAGCAGAGAGTGAGAGTGCAGCAAGTGCTTCTGTAGAAATCATTCCGGCGAAATAAGTATCTGTTACATTATAGATAGTGTGAAAAAAGTAACCCGTAATGGCTGGAATAGAGAGTTTAATAAGGTGGTCTTTTATCGAACCAGTTGTTAAGTCAGTGTGCATTTATCTCATTTGTGTAGAATGTTAAAAGATTATAACTGATTTTTATTAGAGGTATGCTTATTATGAAATATAGATATATAGGAAAAACAGGTTTAAGAGTAAGCCCAATTTGTATGGGTACTATGACTTTTGGCACACAAACGCCAGATGAAAAAGTTGCTTTTGAAATTATGGATAAGGCTTATGAGGCAGGAGTAAATTTTTATGATACTGCTGAACTTTATCCTGTGCCTCCGTCTGGAAAACTAGCTGGTTTAACAGAGGAGATAGTAGGACGTTGGCTAAAGACAAAATCTCGCGAGAGTATCATCCTTGCAAGTAAAATTGCCGGTGCTGCAAATGGTTGGTTTGTGCCTCCAATTCGTCACGGTATGACGGCCATTGACAGTTTTCACATTGAACGTGCGATTGAGGGAAGTTTAAAAAGGCTTGACACGGATTATATTGATTTATATCAGATGCATTGGCCAGACAGTGTTGTACCTATAGAAGAGAGTTTAAAAGCCTTTGATAGACTTGTTCAAAGTGGAAAGGTTAGGTACATAGGAACATCCAATGATACTGCCTATGGAACGACTAAGGCCTTGATGACGTCAGAGTTTAAAGGCTATGCAAGATTTGAATCTATTCAAAACAATTTCTCACTTTTAAACAGACGATTTTTAGATGAACTTGGAACTCTTTGCACAAAAGAACAAGTCTCACTTCTTCCATATTCTCCCTTAGCCGGTGGCGTTTTAAGTGGAAAATATAATCAAGCATCTCCTGTTCATGGACGTTTTAGCGATTACCTAAACTCATCAAACAAACGTCAACGGCTTATGGCTGAGCGTTTTATGAATGAGAGAACACTAGCTTCAACGCAGAAGTACATAAAAATAGCAGCAGACGCTGGACTTAATCCTGTAACCATGGCAACAGCTTGGTCAAAACAGTTTAGTTTTGTTGCTTCAACTATTATTGGTGCTACTTCACCGCAACAACTCGATGCAAGCCTTGGGGCAATGGATTTAGAGTTGAGTGATGAAGTTTTAAAAGCGTGTGATAAGGTACATCAAGAAATTTTATATCCTATGGGATAGATTGTACTTCTCTTTAAAATTTTTAATTATCTAAACTTATTTCTCTGGATAGGTGGTTTATAGTTAGGGTCTTCGCCTGCTACAGTCCATAGCTTTTTAACGAGCTTACTGAGTGTATCAAAAAACTTATCATCTATATCTTGCAGAGATTCTAAGTCTTTAAAATTGCTCAACAAAAGATTTTTTTCAAACTCAAAACTCTCAGTTGAATCAAGGGCAGGGTTATTATCTACTTTTAACTCTAAAGACTGTTTAGTCTCAAGATTTGCCAAATACCATAAGGCAAGAAATCCTTCTGAAAACTTGTTTAGTACATTGTATGCGTACTCTTGAAAATCTTTATAGCCACTTTTTTCATAAAGCTCAATAATTAAACACAGAGTTGCGTTTAGATGTACAAAAGGAACCATTGAAAAAATCATTCTACCTGTTGTAGCACCTTGGGTGTGGATAGCTCCAAGAAAAATTCTCGCACCTCCATCAGTATCTCCAAAGTTATTCGTTTTTAAACCTATGAGACCTATATCTGTATGACAATGACGCCCACAGCCTTTTGCGCAACCTGAAAAACCTACTTGAATCTGATGTTCATCTATCTTGTCTAATGGAATGTAAGATGTTTCGTCTTTAATACTCCAAACTGCATAAGGACATAAGTTTCCAGCACAAGCAACAACTGTTGAACTCTTTTTGAGTGAAGTAAATGGAACAGATTTTTCTTTAAGTCCAAGGAGATAAATATTTTGATCCATTCCTATACGAATTTCTAAATTATTAGTGCTTGCAAAATCTGCAATCTCTCTTATTTCATCTGAGTCTATACGTGCAAAATCCGTATGATAACAAAAAGAGTAAGTTCCGTCTTTTAACTCTTCATATTCGCAAAAAGAGACTTTGTCTAGTAATAATTCTCCGGCACCTTGAAACTCTTTTTTGTACTCAGTTTGAATATGTGCTTTTAAACCATCCATGCCAATATCTTCTATAAGGTATATAAGACGCGTTTTAGAACGAGAATAACGAGAACCATGAAGATAAAATGCTTCAACAAAAGCTTTGAAAAAATTAAAAACTTCACTCTCTTTTAAGAAAATATCAGCATCTTGAGCTGTGTTGGTATTTTTTCCACCCATATATACATTGAAGCCGTAAATTCCATCTTTTTGTGCCAAAGCAAAATATATATCATTTGCAAAAAATGAAACGACATTTGCACTGTTACCAGATATTCCAATAGATACACGCCTTGGAAGCATGCCTAAGTAGCGTGGGTTTTTGAGTATAAACTCTTGCATTTGCGCTATGATAGGGTAAGTTTCGATTTTAGAATATTTACCGCAGCCATCATATGGATCTGAAACTATGTTTCGTATGTTATCACCAAGACTTTGCCAAGTACTTAAACCATGTGTGTTGAGTGCTTTCCAGATTTCTAAAATATTATTAGCTTCAAGGTTATGAAGTTGTATCCCTCCACGAGAGGTAAGAAGCATAGTTAAATCATAAGTTTGAACAACATTAGCTACTAGAATAAACTGTTCAGAGCTTAATCTTCCACCTGCTACACGAAGCCTCATTGTAAATTCATCTTCTAAAAAATCAGTGTTAAAAATACCAAAATCTTGAAGATAAAATCGGTCTCCTTCTCCCAAGTTTTCGAAGTCTAAAGATTCAAATTCTTTGAAGTATTCATATGGGCGAAGTCGAGCTTTGTATTTTTCACGTTTGTTAAGTTTAGTATCTAAGTCATCATTTTCCATAGATATATACTAACAAATATATTTATACTTTACAATGATATATGTCATTAAAACTCTTTGTGTATAATACAAATATATTAATAAATGAGAAGAACAATGGACGTGAGACTAGAAAAAATTTTAACAATTTGGCATAAGCATTTTGAAGATGAGGATAAACAATATTCTGAGTTTGAAAGCTCGGATATAGAGTATTTTGTAGGATGTATGCTTTATAATCACTTTGCGTTTTCTAAAGCTTTAGAAACTATGAAAACAATGGATCTTTCATATGACTTTTTAGAGGCTTGTTCTGATGAATATGATGAGATAATGGCTATTGTTAAAAGCATAGAATTTGGGGATGATTTGGCAAAGTTGGTGTTTTTACAAGAGTATATAAAAGAAGCAAAATCAAAATATTCTGGTGGTGAGTTGTATCTGCTTAATAGATTAGAATACCATATCAATGAGATGGCTATTAGGTATAGAGATGATATAGAAGCACAAAGAGTTGATTTTACTAAAAAAACTCCCTCAAGTAATCCGCTTCTTAGATAATTATGTACAAGTACCTTATAACATCAAAAGAGTTTTATACAGATACTCCTGTTGCGTTTAGAAATATTTTGTCTGAACAGTTTAAAAAACATATGCCAGAGTATGCACTTTATCGTGATAAATCAAACCCAAATTATGAGATTCAAGCCGGAGACTTTGTAGAAGTTTGTAATCAGTTTGAAAATATAAAGAGTTTTATACATGGAGATGCAGACTTGGCAAAAGAGTTAAACGCAGTTGGAGTTCATCTCACATCTACACAGTTTGATAAAATCCAATACGCCAAGTCTTTAGGGCTTGAAGTAATTGTAAGTACACATACGCATGATGAAGTTTTAAACGCAGAGAAACTTGGTGCAAACGCAGTAACATACAGTCCAATCTTCGCTTCGCCTGGAAAAGGTGAGCCTAAAGGTATTGAGAATTTAAAAGAGCTGCTAAAGAAGTGTAGTATAAAAGTTTTTGCACTTGGAGGCATAGTAGAAGAAGAGCAAATTAAACAAATAGAAGAGACTAAGGCTTATGGTTTTGCTTCTATTCGGTACTTTTATTAAAAGTTATTTTAGCTGACCTGCCAAGTTTCCTGAGGCAAATGACCATTGAAGATTGTATCCGCCACATGGACCATCAAGATTCATAATTTCTCCACAAAAGTACAGGCCATTTACCAGCTTGCTTTGCATAGTTTTTGGGTCTATCTCTTTGAGGTTCACTCCACCTCTTGTTATCATCGCCATTTTAAAACCATCGTGTCCACTAACTGTTAGTGGAGTCCAAGCTAGAAGTTGCATAAGTTTTGCTCTTGAGGCCCCGCTTATTTTGTTGTGTTTGTCATTTGGATTTATATCTGCAAGTAGACACAATTCGTATGAGAGTGCAGATGGAAGTAGGGTGCTTATATGTTCAAGCATAGAAGCATCAGGATTTTTAGATACTTCATTTTTTATATGTAGAGATATCTGCTCTTCATTCATTCCTTTTGTGAAGTTAAGTAAGAGTGGAACTTCACCGTATTTTTCTAGCAGAGGTGTTACTTCTCTAGCAAAATCTAAAACAACAGGGCCTCGAATGCCATTTTTAGTAAAAATCAAATCACCTTTTGCTCGAAGCTTTGTATGCTTTTTCAAGTTAACTCTTAGTTCAACTTTAGCAATAGTATCAGCTC
>JGI11705J14877_10000848_pt1 | contig 18426 bp, 18 predicted proteins | sample Etolaghawater15m_FD_14877 | JGI IMG/M metagenome (IMG submission 14877)
AAGTGGTACACCCATCAGGATTCGAACCTGAGACCTTCGGTACCGCAAACCGATGCTCTATCCAGCTGAGCTATGAGTGCACATTTAAAATGTAGTAGCGATAATTTAGAGCGCAATTATATCAGAGAAAACTTTATTTTTCAAGTAACTGCATGGGACCAAAGAGTTGTAGTGCTTTGGGGTTCGAAATAAAGGTATGATTGTAAGGATGTTCGAGTTCTATCGTTTCAAATTTGTTCAGTGAAAATTGTTTCTTTAAATCCTTTGCATGTGCACCAAACAAGATGAGTTTGGGGGCATTCTCTTCAAGTGCATTTAATAATGTCTGTAAAAAAGGTCTCCATGCTTTTACATGTTTTACACTACTTTTTTTATCTGTAAATATCAGTGCTGTATTTAAAAGTAATACACCATTTTTTTCAAAGTTACGTCGTAGTGCATCTATAGAATCGATGATCTCTGTTTTATCTACTTTGCTTATGGCTTCTTGTGATGTGTCTTCTTTAGTAAGTCTGTCACTGGCCAAAAGTGCCATCTTCATGAAATTACGCAAACTTGTGGCACGATTGACTTCTTTGCTTAATCCAGAGTCTGAAAAAAGGTTCTGCACCTTGGTATCTATAAATGCATACCCCCCTGCACTCTCTTTTCTTGGATAAGGGTCCTGACCGAACAGAATATACTTCACTTTATCTTTAGGCAGTGTATTAAACGCATTAAAGTAGTTTTCTTTTGTAGGAAAGTAATGCGTATCTTCTTCTAAAAATATTTGGTACGATGCATCCAAAGATGCATACGATGCTGATAAGATCGTTTTCCAAGAACCAAGGGACATTAATCTCTCTTTTTTAACTTGTCAAACTTGATCATAAGCTCTATCTTACTCATAGGTATCCCTAATTTTTCAGACACAGCTGTTTTACTCTCTCCTGCATGGATAAGATCCATGACTTCATTTGATGATGAAAAGTTTTCTATAGTATCTTTCACACCCACATGTGATACTACATCGTTTTCTATGGTGATGTTTTTCGCTTCCAGTCTCTCATTTAATTTTTTGTTTTCTTTGGATAACTTACTGTTTTTAGTCATCTGTCCAAATAATAATACAATCAATAGTACTATTAAAGCCAAAACCGCTATTTGCATGATTAGCATCTTATATTACCTCCATGATAATTAAAATTAAAAAAACAAACCCCAGGTAACCATTGATGGTAAAGAAGGCTTTGTCTATTTTTGTAAAATCTTTGTTAACAATGTANTGTTCGTAACTCAACATCATAGCAGAAAAAAGTACTGCCAGTTGCGCCCAACCCCCTAATGCNGAAGTGAAGACAAAAAGTGCCCAAAAAACAATAGCCAACAAGTGGAATACCCTGGCTATGACCATGGTCTTCTTTGCTCCGAACTTCGAGGGAATAGAGTGCAAGCCATTGGCTTTGTCAAATGCCATATCCTGCAATGAGTAGAGCAAATCAAACCCTGCCACCCAAAACATGACGCCGATTGCCAGAAAGAGTGACCATAGCGTTATCTCACCACTTACAGCAACCACTCCTGCGATAGGTGCCAATCCTAGACTCACTCCCAGTATGAGATGTGCCAATGCGGAGAAACGTTTAAAAAATGTATAGGCAGCAAGTACAAGCAAAATAGGGACAGAGAGTTGAAAGGCTAAAGTGTTCACAAAATAAGCTACTATAACAAACAAGAGTGCATTCATCAGTATGAAACCTATCATCTGTGCATGAGACACTCTGCCATCTACAGAAGGACGGTTCTTTGTACGAGGGTTGAGGATGTCAATGTCTCTATCAAGATAACGGTTGACCCCCATCGCAAAATTTCGTGCTGTCACTGCAGCCAAAGTACCTAAAAATAGGAGATTCCACCCAAACCATCCTTGTGCGGCAACAAGCATAGCAATAAAAATAAATGGCAATGAAAACACAGAGTGCTTAAACATCACCAATTCTGAAAAATGTTGTAACTTCTCTTTAAAACGATTCACTGTCAAACTCTATGGATGAGGAATTTTTAATTTGGAATTAAGTGACCATGCAATAATCAGTACTAACATAGCGATAATATACCCACTGGTGACAACACCATAAGCATTCAGTAAATAAAGTATCCATAAAAGTATAGCGCCTAATGGTGTCGGAACACCTTCAAAATATTTTTCAACCTCTCCTACATCTACCTTAAGATTGAACTCCACCAATCTTCGTAAACCGTTGATAATATACCAGATAAATACTAACCCCAACAGTAACTCCTCTATGCCTGTGATACCACTATAATGTTTGACCGCATAAAAAAGTAAAAATGCAGGCATCACCACAAAAGAGAGAAAGTCTGCAAAACTATCGAGCTGAATACCAAACTCTGTTGAAAGAGCATATTTACGCGCCAACTTACCATCTATAATGTCACAGGCACCGCCGATCCAAGCCAATAGTATAGCGGTAAAGAAATCACCCTTTACGATGAAGAATATGGCCATAATACCCGCAGAAACATTCAAGTACGTTACCATATTCGCGATATTAAAACGATTGTTCTTGTCAAATAAATTCATACTTACTCCTCTTTCTTTTATAGATGTATTTTATCCTTTTTGGGGTTATGGTATGATTACGCTATGAGAAGTATAAAAATAGATACCTGTGAACAGATATATGTCGAATCTTAACCCCTTTAAGCAACTTGCACTTATCGGTCCCACAGCGTCAGGAAAAACAGCTCTGTCCATCAAAATAGCACAAAAAATGAATGCGCATATTTTATCGCTTGATTCACTCTCTATCTATAAGGAGATTGACATTGTCTCAGCAAAACCTACAGTGCAAGAACGTTCCAGTATCAAACATTTTGGTATAGACTACCTCTACCCTCATGCATCTTTTGATGTGACAACTTTTATAAAGCTTTACCATGACGTGCATACACAATGTCTACAAGAAGATAAAAACCTTGTGATCGTTGGAGGCACAAGTTTTTATCTTAAAATGCTTATAGAAGGGATCAGTGTATTACCTAGTATCAGCATGGAGACCAAAGAGAAAACAAACAAATATTTACTTGACTTGCCAAAGACTTATGCATGGCTTTACAATTTAGACCCTTCCTCTATGAAAAAGATAGAACCCAATGATCCTTATCGTATAGAGAAATCTCTACATATCTATCTGGAAACCGGTCTTATACCTACACAATATTTTATACAATTTCCACCTAAACCGACTGTAACCGATCCACTTCCGATCTACCAAATAGATAGGGAAAGAGATCACTTACGTGAGCGTATTGCATTACGTACAAATATCATGATCAATGATGGTCTTATTGATGAAGTCTGTATGCTTGAAAAAAAATATACAAGGGCACCTCAGTGTATGAAATCTATAGGTATCAAAGAAACATTGGCATATTTAGATGGTATCTATGACAAAAAGATGCTTATCGAAAAAATCACTACCAACACTTCAAGATTGGCAAAAAGACAAACAACATTTAACAATTCTCAGTTTTCAGATGTCGTAAAAGGAAGTGTTGAAAATTTGGAGAAGTTGTTACTAAAGTAAGAGAAAGGCAATATATTGCCTTTCTTCTCATAGGAGATATGCTACTAATTAATATCCACTGGCACTTATCATATAGTACAAGTACGATACAAGTGGTTGTACATAAAAAATAGCTGCAACGGTTGCAACAGTTGCAAAGCCAATGATCACCGTTAATGGTTTAGAAATATTGTAGTAAACAACATCCACATCTTTTACCGGGTCTTTGAGGAACATATAGACTACCAGTTTCAAGTAGTAGTATGCCGCAATAGCTGAGTTTAGTCCCATCACAATCGCTAACCAGATATAACCCGCATTCACTGCTGATTGCATCACATAGATCTTACCCCAGAATACTGAGAATGGAGGTACGCCCGCCAAAGAGAACATAAAGAGACCCATCACTACTGCACCCATAGGCATGATTTGTATAAGTCCTGCAAACTTCTCATATGGGTGGTCATGCCCTGCATCAAATCTTCTCTTTTTATTACGAGAGATCCATAACATCGCAAAGGCACCAAGGTTCGTAAACATAAAGAGCGCATAATACAAGAATATGGCTGTGTTACCTTCTGTTGTATCTAACGCCAATGCGGCCATAATGAAACCAGCATGAGAGATAGATGAATAAGCAAGCATACGTTTGACATCATCCTGTACCAATGCCATAATATTGGCAAGCGTCATGGTAATAACAGCGATTACAAGAATGGTCCATCTTACCCACTCAATACCAAGATCAATATACATGCCAAAGAGTCTAATACTTACAACAAATGCAGCAATCTTAGGTACCACAGACATATATCCTGCTAAAGGAGCAGAAGCTCCCTCATATACATCTGGTGCCCATGTGTGAAACGGAAAGAGTGAAAGCTTAAATGCGAAGGCAACAAGCAAGAGCACAGATGAACCAAAGATAGCGATCATCAATCCTGTTTCATTCAAACGTGTTGCCAGAATTTCAGCTACTTTGTAAAGTTCTACTGAACCTGTAAGTGCATAAATCACAGCTGAGCCCATAGCAAAAAATCCTGCTGCAAGTGCGCCCATTGTAAAGTACTTAACAGCTGCCTCATACGAGTTGGATCTGTTGTGAAGCGCAATAAGCGTATAGAGTGAAAGTGATGCTGTCTCAAGTCCTACAAATATAAGAATAAGGTTATCAGTCGCTACCATAAATTGGAACCCTGCAATCATAAATAAGAAGAGTGCAAAGAATTCAGGATATGAGTACTCATGGAATCTTTTGGATGTCAATGCCAATGGTATGAATATCATTGACCCACCAATGATCATCAGTTGAGAGATGATCGATATCCCGTCAATCAACATCACGTCAAAGAACCCACGTTCATTTACATTCAGTCCTAAAACAGATCCAAAATCAACAAACAATACTAAGATAGTTAACATGACATACAGTGACTTATGAAGTTTTCCATTGAGCAGGTCCAGAATGATAATAATCAAACCACCCGCAATAGCGATAAGCATAGGTGCTAAAGTAATAAGGTTCAGGCTTTCTAAACTCACATTAATTGGCTCTAACATTAGTTCACCTCCTTATTGGATTTTGCCACTCTTATCATATCTTTTGCCTCTTGCGTAATCGCTTTTTCGTCCATAAAGCTTAACAATGCTTTAACAGAGTTATCTATAGGTGCAAGTACTGGTTTAGGGTATACCCCTAGCCAAATTACAATTGCAACCAAAGGAATAAGTGACCATGTTTCTCTTGCATTTAAATCTTTCAGTTTTTTGTTCTCTTCGTTATCTAATGGACCAAAGAAAGTACGTTTCATCACTCTTAGCATATAAACTGCACCTAAGATAATAGATGTTCCTGCCAAGATAGTCATGATTGGTGAAACTTGGTAGAAACCAAGAAGCACAAGGAACTCACCGACAAAACCGATCGTGAGTGGCAACCCGACCGATGCCATTAACATGATTCCAAAAATAATCGCAAACTTAGGCATTACTGATGCAATACCACCAAATTCAGACATGAGTTTGGTATGTCTGCGCTCATAAATCATACCCACAAGCATAAACAGTGCACCTGAAACGATACCGTGAGACAACATTTGAAAGACTGAACCCGATAACCCTTCTGCATTCATAGCAAAAAGACCCAACATAATAATACCCATATGAGATACAGAAGAGTATGCAATCACTTGTTTAACATCTTTTTGTGCATAGGCGATCATGGCCGTATATATAATCATAATAAGTGATAACACTGCAATAGGCGTAATAGACAAGACCGATGCATCTGGGAACATTGGAAGTGAAAATCTTACAAATCCGTAAGTACCCATTTTAAGAAGTATCGCTGCAAGAATCACCGAACCAATAGTCGGCGCTTGTCCATGTGCATAAGGGATCCAAGTATGGAATGGGAACATCGGTACTTTAATCGCAAATCCTATAAAGAATGCTGCAAATAACCATAACTGATAATTCACAGGTAAAACGAGTGCATACCAATCTGTAATAGCAAAACTCCATACACCTGTAAGATTATGGTAAATGTATGCAACAAATAACATACCTACAAGCATGATAAGTGACCCTGTAAACGTATAGAGAAAGAATTTAACTGAAGCATAAATTCTAAGTGGACCACCCCATGCACCAATGATATAAAGCATCGGAACAAGAGAAAGCTCCCAGAATACATAGAAGATAATAGCATCAAGTGCAACAAATACACCTACCATAGTCATCTCTAAAAAAAGAAGTGTCACAATCATATTTTTAATATTTTTTGTTTCACCCATACTTGCAATACCAATAAGTGTCATCAATGTTGTCATAAGAATAATGAACAACGAGATACCATCAACACCAAGATAATATGAAATACCCATATCTGGAATCAGAGGAATCATCTCTACAAACTGCATCCCTGCACTGGATGTATCGAAACTAAACCATAACCATAAAGACAAAAAGAATTCAATCGTAGCTACAGTGATACCATAGGCTCTTGCACTCTCTTTATCTACTATAAATCCAAGCAGTGCTGCAACTGCTGGGAAGAAAACCAATATACTTAAAATATTTTCCATTTTTACCCCTTAACCTATCATCGCTGAAATCGCAGCAATTACCAATAACAATACCGCACCAACAGCCATCCAATTTAGATAGTTTGAAAGGTTACCTGTTTGCATACTTCTTGTTTTATCACCAGAACCATAAAGGAACTTGGCAATATTATCTACTGTTGCATCTACTATTTTTAAATCTACCTCTGTCCAGAACTTTTCAGAAATCATCCTATATGGTTTAGTGATAAACTCTTCATAGAACACTGGGACATAATATTGATTTTTCAATAATTTATAGAAGAACCCATTGGCTATTTTTTCATCTGGCTTAAATGCATTTTCACCTGTTCTTGCATATTTATAGTATGCATAAGCGATACCCGATAATGCGAAAAAGATAACAATAAGACCCAAATATGTTGCCAAGTGGTGTGTATGTTCAGACATTTCATACTGTACACTTTCACCTATATTATAAATAAATGCTTTATATGTTCCCATGAACCAACCTGTGATAATAGCAAGTACCGCAAGTGGCGACATCGCTACTAGTACAAATTTGTACATTTCATGCGGATGAAAACCGAGTGGTGTGTGACGGTCCTCACCATGGAATGATAAAAATACTTGTCTAAATGAATAGAATGCTGTCATACCAGCAGTAATGATTAACATACCCCATAAAATATAGGTATGTTCGTTAAATGCTGTTTCAATAATCGCATCTTTTGACCAGAATCCTGCGAGTGGTGGTAGACCAGCAAGTGCAATTGAAGCGATGGTCATGTAAATCCATGTACCTCTCATCTTCTTTCTAAGGTCCCCCATCTTAAAGAGATCAAGTTCATCATGCATCGCATGCATCACATTACCTCCGCCAAGGAAGAGAAGCGCTTTAAAGAATGCATGTGCTGCAAGGTGGAAAAGTGCAATCCAATAAGCACCCAGTCCTGCGGCTGCAAACATATATCCTAACTGTGAAAGTGTAGAGTATGCAATAATTCTTTTAAGGTCACGTTCAACCAGTGCCATAGATGCTGCATAGAAAGCAACAAAGGTACCAAGAGAAGCAATGAAGAAACTTACACCAGCAACTGCTTCCATACTATAAAGTGGATTGGCTCTAATAACAAGGAAAACCCCCGCTGTTACCATAGTTGCTGCATGAATCAATGCTGAAACTGGTGTAGGACCTTCCATTGCATCTGTTAACCATGTATGTAATGGAAATTGTGCTGATTTACCCATTGCACCGATAAAGAGTGCAATAGCAGCTGTGATTAAAACAGTTTCTCCTAAGTATGGGAGCTGAGCAAATACTTCATCATATTGAAGTGAACCTGTATTCCAGTAAATGATGAAGATACCAATCAACATACCAAGGTCTGCGATACGGTTCATTATAAAGGCTTCATTTGCTGCCCATGATGGAGAGATAGAAGGATTTTCTTCTCTTGTCTGATCTGGTTTGTGGTACCAAAAACCAACAAGTAACCACGAACACACACCTACCCCTTCCCAACCTATAAACAAACCTGCAAAGTTATCTGACATGACAAGTATCATCATAGAGAATACGAAGGCTGAAAGATAAGAGAAGAATCTGTTAAAACTCTTATCATGATCCATATACCCAATCGCATAAATATGTACTACAGTAGAAACCAAAGTCACGACTGTCATCATAGTGACAGAGATTTGATCAATGACAAAACCAAATGGTATATTGATATCTCCAGCATTGATCCAGTCCATCATTGTCACATGTACTACGGTACCTGTTGTGTAAAGGTTATATGCCAAAATGGCTGAAGCGACAAAAGAAAGACCTATCAGTGCTGAACCTACCACACCTACAAATATTTTTCTTTCACTCATACCAAACAAAGCTGCAAAAAGAGAGCCTGCAAATGGTGCAAAAAGTGCTATATATACTAAATTTTCCATTATTATCCTCTCATGCTTGCTAGGTCGTCAAGATCAAGACTTCCATGTTTTTTATACAATACAATCAAAATACCAAGTCCAACTGCCACTTCACTCGCTGCAATAGCGATAATAAAAAAGGCAAACATTTGACCTGTTAAATCATTGTAATAGTGTGAGATCGCTGCGAATGCGACGTTCACAGCATTTAACATCACTTCTGTTGCGAAGAAAAGCATTAAAAGGTTTCTTCTTCTAAGTACCCCAACTAATCCTATAGAGAAGAGTATTGCTGATACGATCAGGTAGTGAGAAAGACCTATCATTTTTCATCCTTTGCTATCATAATTTCATCATCTGCACTCATGTCTTCAGTGAGACTCTGATCCATTTTCTTACCTGCAAGGATAATACCTGCAATCATTGCAACAAGTAGCATGAGTGCTGCTACTTCAAATGGTACTAGATACTTTGTAAAGAGTACAATACCAACATCTTGTGCATTACCTACACCTTCATGCATAGGGTAAAGTGCTTGTATATTCTCAGAATAGATTGGTGCAGCAAACATAAGTACGAGTACCAATGCTGCCAATCCGCCAAGTAAAAATACCAAAATATTATTAGTATTTTTTTCTTTTATATCTCTTGTTGCATCAAAGAACATCATGGCAAAAGCATACAGTGCCATAATGGCTCCAACATAGACAACAAGTTGAACCACACCAAGAAAATCTGCACCTAAAATGAAGAAGAATCCAGAGATAAGCACCATACCTGCTGCGAGTGATGTCATAGCGTAAAGTATATTTTTACTCATCACTGTGATCAAGAAAAGTCCTATTGTTAAAGCCGAAAATAGGTAAAAGGCTACGATTTCATACATTCTTCTCTCCCTAATACGCTAATGGCGTTTGTTTAATGTTTTCATCTGCATTTGGAGATACTGCACCAAATCCATCATACTCTTGTTGTAAATTCAGTTTATCGATAGGTGTTAACATATCTTCAAAGAGTGAGAACCCAGCTCTTTGTTCTGAAGCATTTTCATATCTTGGTCCATGTACAATAGCAAGTTCGGGACATACTTCTGCACAGTATCCACAAAAGATACAACGGCCGAAGTTAATCGTATATTCACTGACTTCTTTACGTTGATTTTCATCATATCTTGTATCCATAGAGATACAATTTGAAATACATATCTTCTCACAAAGACCACAACCGATACATCGGTAGTCACCTGATTCAAGTAATCTAAGCATGTCATGGATTGCTCTATATCTTGGTGATATAGGCATTTTCTCAAATGGATACTTTACCGTATGTCTCTGCCCTTTGACTAGGGTATTGATCATCTCTCTTAACGTGACCCAAAGTCCTACAAAAAGTTCACCTTTTACGGTTCTTTTTGCGACTTGTGCAAATTTTTCCATCGCTGTTTCAGGCTTACTTCCCACATCTACTTTTGTGTAGTTTTGTGTACCTACATTTCTGTTTTTAAATTGTTCTAAACTCATACCTGCTCCCTTATACCATTATCACTATGGCTGTAATCAAAATATTGATCATTGCAATTGGCATTAGTACTTTCCAACAAAGCCACATTAACTGATCTGGTCTAATATGTGGCCATGATGCTCTTACCCATAACATTAAGAAAAAGAAAAATGCTATTTTAAGTATAATAAACAACCATCCAAATGCACCTGCTGCATCAAATCCACCTAAAAAGACGATTGAAGCAATAATGGCTACAGTGATCATGTTTGCATACTCACCAATGAAGAACATACCCCATCTCATACCCGAATACTCAGTTGCATAACCAGAAACAACTTCTGCTTCATGCTCAAGAAGGTCAAATGGTGTTCTGTTCGTCTCTGCAAATCCTGCGATAAGGAAAAGTACAAATGCAACAGGTTGTTGCCAGATAAGCCATGAACCGATACCCCCAGCCTGTGCTTCATTAAAGTCAACAAATGACAATGAACCCACCAACATAATCGGTGCTAAGATAGAAAGCCCGGTAACCACTTCATAAGATAGAAACTGTACCGCTGTTCTTGCTGCCCCAATAATACCCCATTTGTTTGCTTGTGACATACCAGCTAAAAGTGGTCCATAAAGACCTGCTGCCATCATACCAAGTACAAATAAGATACCAATGTTCAAGTCTGATGCGATAGATGGGACAAATGTACCACCAAGCAATGGAATAAACGCTGGAATCGTAAAGTCTGGGAAAACCGGTACCGCAGAAAGTGCAATAAATGCCGTTGCTGCTGTAATAATCGGTGCGATCATAAAGATCAACTTGTTTGCATTTTGCGGGATAATATCTTCTTTGGTGAAGAGTTTAATACCATCTGCTGCAATTTGTAGTAGACCGTAAGGTCCTACGTGCATTGGCCCAAGACGTCTCTGCATAAAGGCAAGTACTTTTCTTTCTATAAAGGTACCAAAACCTGCAATGGCTGATATCACAGCCAAAATAATCACGGCTTTGATAATGACACCTAAAGCAGTGACTTCTGGTAAGTTTTCTACGAGTGTTGTTTCCATATTACACCTTTCTCAATATTACTGTTTGATATCTAGATTCTCCAAAGAGAGTATATACATCTTTGGCAGATTTAAAATCTGGTACTTTTACAATGTCACCTTGGATCTTTTCATCCGCAATCACATCTAAAGTAATACTTCCATTTTCAAATACCACTTCTACTTTGGCTCCCAAGCTCTCTGCTTTAGCTGTACTTGCATACAATGCAAAGGCTTCAAAAATCTCGTGAGACTTATCTGTAAAGTCATTGAACTGTCTAGCAGGGTTACATCTATAGGCAATTTCACCTTCAAGTGCTAAACTCTCATCAAACTTCTCAACGGTAGGTAGCTCTGTGTCTACATGAGCTACTTCAAGTACATACCCACGGTTATCTACACCCTGGTTTGTAAAGGTATTTGGAAGAGCGTCAAATGCTACTGCTTTAAATCCTTTCTCGGTTGGAAGTGATGCAGTCCAATCTATGGTTAACTCTGCTCCACCTACAAGTGCTTTCATGATGTCATTTAACTCATATCCACCATAGGCTAAAGCAGCATTGGTTGGAAGCACTCTTTTAGCCATTGATGTCAATGTTCCCTCTTGTTGATTCATGGCTGGCATATCTAAATCACCATTGCCAAGAGCAGAGAGTCTAAAGTCACCATTTTCGTTGTAGCCTACTGTATATCCAGAACATACATCATCAAGATCACAGATCAGTGCAACTCCCAGTGCATTTGACTTTGGAGGCGTCATCACGACGTCAATATTACACGTTGCTTCAACAAGTGCTACAAGTTTAGCAAGGTTTTCTGCTCTTGGATGGAAGTAAAGATCTTCGCCCACCATCAATGAGAAAGCCTCTTTTTTCTTCATCATTTTTTCAAATGCATCGTCAAACTTCTCAGAGTCACCGCCCAGTAAGTTCACTAAACCGTTGATAGTGACGCTAATCTCTTTTTCAACCGTCTCTTTTACTTTTTTAGAGATCTCTTCCTCTTCGCCAGTCTCTTCATTGACAACCATCTCTTTAACCGTCTTCATGACTTGCTCTTTAACCGTTCTATTCTCAGAGCTTTTAAAGCTTTCAATGTATTCTTTTACATCAGTAGGAAGTTTCTCTTTCGCTGCAAAGAGGTCCAAGATAAGATACAATACTGCTTCTTCAAGACCTGCTTTGTGAATAAATGACTCAACCGTCTTTCCAAATGTAGGGATCAAGGTATCACCTACTGGGTGGAAATAAAGTCCTGCACCTTTATTCAATTTTTGTACATTGTTAAATGCATATTTAAGTGCTGGAGAATCATTTCTAAGTGCTGCCCCTACAGAGATAACAAAGTCACTCTTTTTCATGATAGCATCTGTATCGGTAGAGTATAAAGCATTTCCTGAAGCCGCTTCATAATATCGTAAGAATTTTTGGAATGCTCTTACCTCTGGGTTATAGAGTTTAAGTCCCATTTTTTCTTTAAGCGTTTGAAGCATCATTGCTTCTTCATTGGTGATCATAGCATTAAAACGTACGGTATCTGCTTTTTTGAATGCTTCTAGTGCGGCATTAAAGGCTACTTCATCTTTCGTTACACCTTTGTTTTCAAAGTCATAGGCAAAACGTGCTGAACCATCTAATGATACATAATTCCACTCATTGGTGATACGGTAAATCTTTTCAGATCTGTCTTCTATGGATGTTGGTTTCACTTCATAATAAATTTGCGCACCATCACTTGAGTGTGCTGCAACGGCAGGTACTCTTTTTAGATCCCAAGCATTTGACTGGTAGACAAAGTCACGACTTACCAATGCTCCTACAGGACATACTGCAAGACATTCACCACAGTCTGAACAGTTAGTGAATTCAGTGCCATTACTCGGCGCAATGACAGACTTTTGAAGCTTGTTCCACATGGAATATGCATCTTTTGGCATAGAGTCTTTATAACCCTTGTCAAGTTCTGCACCACCCCTTTTGACTGTTGTGATCGCTGCATCGCCTATCATATCTTTACATACAGTTGTACAACGTTCACATACGATACAAAGACCTGGATCATAATGTAATACCGAAGACCAGTTTGTAGCTTCTCGTTTTGTATCTGGAATCATGTATGATTGTGAGTCAACACCCAGTTCAAGTGTATAGTTTTGTAACTCACACTCACCAGATTTGTCACATACACCACACTGAAGCGGGTGGTTGACATCATAGACTTCCATAATCGCTCTACGCTCTTCAAGAATGTTTGGTGTCTCAGTCGTGACTTCCATACCTTCTTTGACTTTAGCATTACATGCATACACTTGTTTACCATCTGCTTCTACTAGACAAATACGACACGCCAATGTTGGCGAACATCTTGTCAGATAGCATATAGCAGGGATAAAAACATCGTTGGCACGAGCAGCATTGAGGATATATTCACCCTCTTTTGCCTTAAACTCAGTACCGTCAATCGTGATAGAGATCATATTATCTACCGTTTGTACTTCACTCATATTAGCTTCCCACTTTCTGAATTTCTACTCTGCTAAATCTATAAGAGGATACCAAAGGAGCACTTAATCCCATGTCATACGTAGGGTTAAGTGCAATGGTTCCTTTCATAGATGTATCAATCTTAAACACACGTTTAAACGTCACACTATCTACTGTAAAAGAGACACTATCACCATCAGATAACTTTGTTGCTGTCGCAAATTGCTGTGAACCTAGCAAAAATGCTTCTTCCACTAAAGGTTCGCAAATTGCTGTAAACGCTGAAAACTGTTCTTTTGGATTNCACTGATAAACNATTGCACCATCAAAACCATCAANCTCTGCTATCTCATTCAAAGTTTCATTAATCACAGTTTCAGGATTAGTTAAAAGGTATCCTCTATGCTCCGTACCCACCGTATCAAAGTAGTCAGGTAGTGAGTCAAATTCTTGTGCCTTAAAGCCTTTTTCAACAGGAAGTGACTTTCGTATACTCAATAGTATGTTCTGCATTCAACCCTAAAGCATTTGCAATGTCATTTAAGACATACCCACCATACGGTAAGGCAACATTCATAGGAACCACACGTTTGTCATTTGTTGTTAATGTTCCCTCTTGCTGATTGAGTGCAGGCATATCTAGATCGCCCTCACCCAAAGCAGAAAGTGTAAAATCAGCAGCTACATTATATCCTACTGTTGAGCCTTCTGCTTCATCGTCCAGGTCACAAATAAGAGATACACCCATCGCATTTCCTGCAGGTGGTACACAAAGCACATTGAAATCTGCGTATTTCTCTAAAAGTGCAAGTATTTTTGCTATCTGTGCTGCTCTTGGATGTGCATAAAGATCAGACCCGACCACTAACGAAAATCCTGATTTTTTGATCAATGATTTACGTAGTGCTTCAAGCTCTTCTTCCCCTACATTGGACTCTGCACTCAAGTTACCTATATCTAAATCTGCTAAAAATGATTTTACTGCTTCTGGTACTTCAGCTTCTCTTAGTAGCATCTCTACCAAAAGTGCTGACACACCTTCTTCTGCACCTGCTTCATACTTGATAAATTGTGTCACGATGTTTTTCATCTCAAGATCTTCAAGCGGATGCATATAGGCAACTCGTGCCCTATGCCATTTACTTGCCATATTAATATGATATTTTACGGTTGGAGCGTCATCATANATCTTCGTTCCAAGNATAATGACTGCCTTAGACTCAGAGATTCCTTTGAGTGTTCCAGAGTACAGTGATTTACCTGTGACGGAACCATAGGCTTGCATAAACTTTTGATAAGCTCTTGCTTCACCTGAAATAAGTTTTGCACCTGTTTTCTCTTTGATCTTTTGCAAGATCAGTGCTTCTTCATTGGTAATTTGCGGTGCGAAAAGGATACTCTCTGCATTTTTTACTGCTTCTACAGCAGCTTTAAATGCTTTTGCATCTTTTGTTACACCTTTATTATCATAGTCAAAACCGTATCTACCTGCTCCACAAAGTGAAGTGAACTCGTAATTATTGCTCATACGATAAATTTTATCATGCTTTACTTCGTAAGTCATCTGACATCCACCACCACAGTGAGGACATGCAGATGGTATCTTTTCAAGTTCCCAAGCATTGGTTGTATATTTAAAATTCGTATCTACGAGTGCTCCTACAGGACATACTGCTGCTGCTTCACCTAATGATGCATAGTTTTTCTCTTTTTTAGTGTTTATAATGGTTGAAGAGTATCCACCAAACTTCAGTTGAAGTGCTTCATCACCGGTAATCTCTGTTGATACCCTTACACATTTTTCACACATAATACAAAGTGCAGGATCATAAGAAACATGCCCCCAATTCTCTACCGGTCTGTGTTGATCACGTGTAGTAAAGGGTTGTGCCTCAACATCAAATTCCATCGTTTTATTTTGAAGGTCACACTCTCCACTTTGATCACATACACCACACTCAAGAGGATGGTTTACATTGTAGAGTTTCATAATGTTTTGACGTTCTTTATAAAGTGCTGCATTGTCTGTTGTAACGATAGCACCATCTGTCGCTTTTTCTTGACAAGAGAGGATGGCTCCATCTACACCTTCCACATCAACAATACACATACGGCATGATGCAATAGGCTTCACTTTAGTAAGATAGCACATCGTCGGAATGTAAATGTCATTCTCTCTGGCGATCTCCAGTATGGTCTTTCCAAAGGTACTTTTACATGACTTTCCGTCTATTGTAAGCATGATCTCTTTACCGGTATTTAATGAATTATGTACACTCATATTACACCGCCACCATAGAGATATAGTAACAACGCATGCATCTTTCTGCTTCAGCGATGGCTTCTTCACCTGTGAAACCAAGGTTAACTTCTTTGTTGTTTGTCTTTCTCTCTTCTGTTTCAAGCTTTTGGCTCACTGCACGAGGAAGTCCAGGCATCCAACCAGTGATCTTTTCATTTTTGTCATAGACTTTGAGTTTAGCCAAGTGATCTTCCATGATTTCATCATCAAGAAGCGTACACTTTCCATCATAGATATAACGAGACATCACAGAGGCAGCACGTCTAGCTTGCCCTACAGCATTTACAATAGTCATCGGCCCATATTCACAGTCACCTGCGGCAAATAGCCCTGGACGCGTTGTCATATAGTCTTTACCATTGGTCATAATACTGTTCCAAGATGTCATCTCAAGATTCCACTCTTCTGGAAGGATTTGTGTGTCGAGTGCTTGAGAAACTGCAGGAATAAGATAATCACATTCGATCTCAAAATCTCCATCTTCCATTTTCACAAGCTGTGGTCTACCACCATCAGGATCAGGCACAAGTTCGAATTTATTCACTTTAAGTTTGTTAATGTTTTTACCATCATCAAAAATTTCTTCAATCGCTGAGTGAAAGATAAACTCTACACCCTCTTCGACTGCTTCATGATACTCTTCATAGGTTGTATTGCGAATAATCGTTTTTTCATCACGTCTATAAAGCATGATCACTTTTTTAGCACCTTCACGAATGGAACATCTCACAACATCCATAGACGTAAATCCACCACCTACACAAACAACTGTTTTGCCTTTAAGTTGGTTAGATGCGGGTTCTCCTATCTGATATTTGTGCCAAAGGTTCACTTGGTCAAGCATAGCAATGCACCCCAGTAACCACCCATGTTTACATTTTCATTTTCAGCACGTACTTTCTTAGACAGTCTTGCACCAAAACCAAGCATCACTGCATCATACTCTTCATCTAACTCTTTGAGTCTGTCTGCTGTGACCCTGTGGTTGTTTGTAATACTTACGGTGGGCATATCTAGTACAAAATCAATATCTTTGTTGTACTTGTTAATAGGCATTCGGTACTCAGGTACACCTACCGCTACTTCTCCACCATTGACAGGAAGTTCTTCAAAGATATCAACTTGAATACCCTCTAATGCCAAATAGTATGCTGCGGTAAGTCCTGCAGGTCCTGCACCGATAATCGCAATTTTTTTACCATCATTACGTGCAGGTTTTGGTTCAGAAGGATGCAACCAAGGCACTTCATGGTCTGTTTCATAGTCAGCACCAATACGCTTAAGCTCCATAATCGAAATCGGCTCATCAAGATTCATACGACGACAGGCATCTTCACATGGGTGAGGACAAACACGTCCACAGGTATGTGCAAGAGGCATGGTCTGTCTTGTTGCTTGAAGAGATTCGGTAAATACCATATCTCTTACCCCTTCTATATAGGCAGGAATATCTACATGTGCAGGACAAAGGTCTGTACACGGTGCAGTTACTTTTGCAATATAGGTTGTGTCACCATCATAATGCTTCGAAGGGATCTGTCTATCAATACATCTATCAAACTGATCTTTATAATGTTCCATCAAGTCCAAAATAGGCTTAGGTACCGTTTTACCTATCTCACATTTAGAAGTGACCATCATCGTTTCAGAGATCTCTTTTAAGTGTGTGATGTCATCATGTGAACCCTCACCACGAGCAATTTTGTCAAGTAAGTCATAAAGAATTCTACCACCCCATCTACCTGGTGCACAACGCCCACATGCTTCTGAGTACTCCTGGTACTGCGCAGCATATTGGTTTGCTAGTTCAACGGCATCTATATCTTCGTCAAAAATGGCTACACCATCCCAACCTATAAATGCTTTTGAGCTTGTGTCACCATGGTAAGTTTCAGGTAATTTAAAACCTGTCTGACTCCACTCATCGGATGGTTTCTCACGGTTGTCGATAAACTCATCCCTCCAAGTAGAAAATATTACACCTGACATTACTCAGCCTTCTCTGTCTCTGAAGTGGCATCTGCTTTTTCAGATGCTGATACTTCAGCTGCTACTCTTGCTGCTTCTATCTTCTCAGCTCTTTCTTGTTTTGTTTTTTCATCTACTTTTTTAACCACAATGGTCCAGTCTACTTCGTTAAATTTTAGTGAATTTAACAAATCATGTCCCGTCGATTTGACGACATCAGCAGATTTTTGAATAGAAGAAAAATCCCCTACTTCAAACATAAAGATACCTACTTCACCAACTTGAATGCCTTTGTCAATGAGCTCAACCATTCTGTCATAAAAATCGTCTTTTAAGTGTCTTAAATCATATCGTTTCATTAATAGGTTCCTTTCTGAGCTAAGCCCAAAAAGAACTCTTCAGCAGAGTGCTCTCGCAACTTGTCGCTCTTCATATAAGTGTTTATCTGAGCTAAGCCCAAAAAGAACTCTTCAGCAGAGTGCTCTCGCAACTTGTCGCTCTTCATATAAGTGTTTATCTGAGCTAAGCCCAAAAAGGACTCTTCAGCAGGGTGCTCTCGCAACTTG
>JGI11705J14877_10000849_pt1 | contig 18421 bp, 21 predicted proteins | sample Etolaghawater15m_FD_14877 | JGI IMG/M metagenome (IMG submission 14877)
TGGCACCAACATCAGGTGATGGCAGTGACGGGGACTTCTGGTTCGTAAGGGAGGCGTAATCCCATGGCCACAGTCGTCAAGACATTCAATTACACAGGAACACTACAACAGACCACGATACCAGCCGGTACGACATCCATAGACGTTCACCTCTGGGGAGGTGCTGGGGGTGGCGGTGGTTCAGACGCCGGCGGTCCTGGAGGAACAGGCGCGGCGGGACACTACGTAACAGAGACAGGAATTAGTATCGCATCATCAGACATCGGCAAGACCCTAGAGATAGCCGTCGGTGGCGGTGGAGCAGGTGGATCCTCTGGAGGTGGAGCACCAGGTGGAACCAACGGAAAGAGCATAACAGGATATTCAGGGGGAACAGGCGGAAACGCAGGACCACAACCTTACTCGGGTTCAGGAGGTGGTGGTGGCGGAGCCACGGTGGTACTCATAGATGGAGAGCAGAAAGCGGTAGCCGGAGGCGGCGGTGGAGGAGCCGGCGCGGGTAAGAGTTCAAACGGTACGGCAGGAATAAACACAAATTCGGCCACAGGAAACTCACCAGGCACACTGGGAGAGAACGGAGCCAATCACACAGGAGATGGTGGCGGTGGCGGAGCCGGTGGTGGAGGTACCGATGGAGGCACTGGAGGAAACGGTGGTTCAGGAGACAATGGTGGTACAGGCGGGTACTCAGGATCAAACTACACCGCCGCGGGCACAGAATCAAATGGCTCAGGTGTGACACCCGGCGGAACTGGCTCACAGTACTACACATCAGGTGTCGCGGTCGGGGGATCCGGAAGCGGATCAGGGGCAGACGGCAAGGCAGTCGTGATATTCAACATCGGTGTACAAGCAAATTATAAAGTGTCAGGCACATGGAAGAACATCAACGACATGTACACGAAGGTCGCGGGCACATGGAAACGCATCACAGCAGGCTACTACAAGGTAGGCGGAATGTGGAAAGCACTATTCAACTCAGGAGTTAATTTCATAGAGACAGCGGCGGGATTTGGCGACGCGTCTGGTGGATCAAGTTCAGGAACTCCAGGATCAGGTGGTGGTGGTTGTTTCATAGCAGGAACAATGATCACAATGGCGGATGGCACACAGAAACCTGTTGAACAGGTAGACATCAGAGATGAAGTAGCAGTGGGAGGATTCGTGTTCGCCACAGGTAAGTTCCTCATAGACAACCTTTATGACTACAAGGGAATAAAAGTTTCAGGCACGCACATGGTCAAAGAAAATGGTAAATGGACACGCGTGGAGGACAGTGAGCATGGTGTCGCACTAGGCGATGACGAACACATCGTATACGTTTTTGGATCAGAGCACAGAAGAATTATCATAGATGGCACGGAATTCACAGACTACTTCGAATTGAGCGAACAGGAAGAACTTATCAACCACGGCGAGGGAATATTCAGCAATTGGCGAGATCATGATAGACAGATTCATGGTAAAAATGTTAACATACTGAATGCTTGATACTAGTTTCTACCACGGCCACCAGGGCGAATGCTTCCGACAACTGGACAAACACTGGCAGGACATCAGACACGAGTTCGACTCACAGCCCAACAAGACCTTCCTAGACCCAGAGGACTTCTCTGACAGCGTCAGGGGACTGCCAGACGACTTTGATGACAGGTCTGGAGATTACGTCAGTGGCGAATGGCGTGCGTTGGGCATACAATCAGGAGATCACGAAGGGCAGTCGTTCAATGACTATCCCATGCTGTACTCTATACTGAGGAAATTCCCATACAAGACCAATGTGGCCATAATGACCGTTGGCCCCAACACCAAGATTGGTAACCACACCGACAACGAGGGTGGATGGCGATACCAGATGTGCTTGGACGATGGAGGAGGAGACCAGAGCGGCATGTGGGTGATGAATCTCGAGACTGGAAAACAGGAGTTGATGACCTGGAGAACCGGTGAGGCCTACGTTTTCCAACCAGGATTACAACTACACAACGGATTCAATGATAACCCAGGCGAGAGGACCACACTTCTGATTGACTTTTGGAAGGAATCCGAGTACACTAAAGAAAGGTTCGATGAATATTACCAACATTACTCTGAATGTTTCGAGGGGTTGGAGAACCTGGTGGATGTGTATGAATCAAGGAAAAACAAATAGGATAGCGATCATAGGACACACCCGTGGCATCGGTAAGGCGATAGCCGACTTGTATAGAAGCAAAGGATATGATGTGATCGGAATGAGTAGATCCAACGGTTTCGACATAGCCGAAGATCAGGACAACATCGTGGACGAAATCAAAGACTGTGGATTGGTGGTGATCAATGCCTACGATGGAAGGAGCCAATTGGCACTGCTGAAGAACATATACTCGAAGTACCGGGACGAACACAAGAAAGTGGCAGTGATAACCAGCACTTCTGGAACCCCCGAAGGCAAGGACGAGAATTTAACCGACGAGCAGTACAGGAAATACTGTGATGACAAGCAGGAGTTGATAGGCTATATAACACAACTACAGGAAGACCTATTGTTCCGGGCTATGTCTGTTTATGATGTGTGTCCGGACGTTGTAGACACGGCAATGACCAAGGACCTATGGACCACACTGCCAAAACTTAGACCAACAGAGGTGGCACAAGCGGTCAGTTACTGCTTTGAATCCACTTTCAACATAAACAGGATTGTGATACAGAAGAATGCGCATTAGACCATGGGACAGAGATAGTGATTATGACACGCTGGTGAAGTGGTGGAACGACTGGGAGTTTGGTATTGTCCCCAAGGAGTGCCTTCCACCCGCAGGAATAATTGTTGAGCAAGACGGCACACCTGTCTGCGCGGGCGGTTTGTATATCGGAGAGGGCACGCAATTTGGATTCATGGAATGGATAGTAACAGATAAAAAAGCGGACCAGAGAGTGACACACAGGGCACTGAAGGCGTGCATAGACAGTATCATGCAGTTGGCCAGAGACAGGAATATAAAGTTGGTCTACACAGCAACAAAGGAGCAGGCACTCCATAAAAGGTACCAGAAATACCACCAAATGATGCTCACAGAGTCAGATGTGAAGACTTTTCTGCGCGATTTAGATGGCAGATATGCCAATGATTTGACCTGGATATCCGATGATGAACAGATCAAAAAACATAATAAATAAGCACAAGGAGTACATTTAAATGGCAACACCAACAAAACAACAAGTGGCAGATTACATCAACGAGAACTACGCATCAGTGTGGACGGCGGAAGAAGAAGCCAAGATCGACCAAATGCTGAACCCGGAACTGGCGGAGATTCTCATCAAATTGGTGGGAGATGTGAGTTTCTTGACAGAAGTTAGAGACAACGCGTCTAACAACTAGTAATGGCATACAAACTGAACAACACATTCGGGACCTTGTTGGTCACCCTGGCGGATGGCACCATAGATGTGGCCACCACAGACCTCACGCTGATCGGAAAAGGTTACGCTGGTTTCGGAGAGAAGCTGAACGAGAACCTGATCAAACTGCTGGAGAACTTCAACAACACATCAGCTCCCACCAACAAGCAACAGGGACAGTTGTGGTTTGACAAGACAAACAAAAGAATCAACGTGTGGACTGGAGATAAATGGAAACCGGCTGGTGGCCCAACCAATTCAGCGACACAACCAACAAACGCTGTGCAGGGTGACATGTGGTTCGACACAACAAACACACAACTTTATGTTTACACGGGTTCGGCGTGGACACTGATAGGACCAACAACGGTCGCAGGATCAGGTGTCACACAGGTGGTGTCAGAAGTTTCACCAGACAACACGGGGGTAAACCAATCATATCTCAAACTGGTGGCCAATGATTCTGTTGTGGGAGTGGTGTCCGACAGGGCATTCACACCTAGTTCCACAGACACAACTTCCGCGGCGTTGATCACGGCGGGATTCGCCACGGTGGCACAGGGAATACAGCTTTCATCAGCAGTGGCATCCGTTAAATTCAGGGGAACAGCCACAGACTCAGACGCACTGGGCGGAGTGGCGGCGGCCAACTACCTGAGATCGGACGTGGAGGACACCACGTCGGAGAGGCTGTCAATACAAAGTGACAATGGTCTAAGGATAGGTGGCAGTAATGACGTGACAATGACCGTGTCGGACATTGATTTCACAATAGCAAACACAACACAAAATGGTGACATAAATTTCACAGTAAACGACGGCGGAGACACTAAAACCATCATGACTATGGATGGGGAATCAGGCAGGCTCAACATCTTTGAAGGAGGTAACGTTACTATCAAAGGAAACTTGACTGTGGAAGGAGATACGGTCACGCACAACACATCAACACTTACTGTTGAAGACAACATCATAGAATTGAACAGGAATATCTCCACTGCTTCGGCCATGCCAAATTATTCTGGACTTAAAGTCAAAAGGGGATCGGCTTCTAGCGCCACTGAACAGGATCTCTTCTGGGTATGGGACGAGACATTTGCGGACGACGGCACCACAATATATGGAAACGCCGGAGGCGCTTGGACGGCATTCAAGTCAGGTGGCGGTGATGATGAGTTGTCTGCGGCAACACTAGTTGACATCAGGGCCAACGTGGTGCACGCCACGTCAACGGCGGCACAATACGCTGACTTGGCAGAGAGATACGAGTCTGACTGTGAATTATCAGTGGGAGATGTCGTGAAACTGGGCGGTCACGCCGAGATAACCAAGTGTGACAGAGAATTGGATGACGCTGTTTTTGGTGTGGTTTCAGAATCACCGGCGTTCCTTATGAACGCACAGGCGGGCAACAACGACACACACCCCATGATAGCACTGAAAGGGCGTGTTCTAGTCAAATTACAGGGTACGGGCCAAGCGGGAGATCGTGTTGTCAGTGCTGGAAACGGCGAGGCACGGGTGGCCAACTTAGACGAATGCACCGCTTTCAACACCCTGGGCAGGCTGATTAAGCATAAATATAACGAAGAAACAGCATTGACAGAGTGCGTAATAGGAGTTAAATAATTTTATGGCATACCAAGCAGGTGACACAATTTTAGATGATGAATACAACACTTTTGTGAACAGCTCGAGTTCACCATTTGGATACAACCACTTCGCGGGCACAGGATCAGGAGTGTACGGACTTGGACAGACGCATATCGCAACAGTCACAGGAGGCGCAACAACTATCACTGCCTCACAATGGAACACACTGTTCACAGGTATAGACAACATAGCCAACCATACCAACGACACAGGCTCCATGACTACAAGAACATCGGTTTCAGCGGGAGACACCATTGCCATCAAGGCGGCGGTGGCGGCAGACCTAGCCACACTGGCGGCATCAGTCGCGGCAGGATGTCCGAACGCCACAGCGGTGTCGGAGGGTGCCGCATTACAGACATCAAATTCGGCCACGAGATGGGCAGGATCACACACGGTGGAGCATTCCATCACCTTCGCCAACAACAACGACCTGAGGCACTTCTTCAACGCGGGAGGACTGCTCAGGATAAAGACCAGCAGGGTCACTGGTGGACACAGTGACGGTTCGGTCTCAGGCAAGGACGGATCAATGGATCAGTTACTGGCCGCGGTGGGCGACATTGACATCGGCTCAGTGAGCACGGCAAGGGGAGCGTCAGGCGAGACAACTACCACGAACGGTCTAACAAACGGCATCTCTGATCTTACCACATCATACGTCACCCTGCTACACGTCACACAGGACGACGGCAGTTACTCGGGCAACATGAGCATCAAGTTCGAGGCCAAGGCGGACACCAGTGACTACGACACCATGACAGTTGTCACAGTCAAGGTTACCCTGGATGACGCTGAGTCAGGCGTACTAGAATCTAATAGTGACGCACAGTCGGACGGTGAGTACACCGATGGTAACACTGACACTGTTGACCAGTACGACAACTTCATAGGACAGACCAGGGTGGCGACTCACCCAGTGAACCCGACCACGGGCGAAGGTCTATCTTCTGTGGCGTCTGTTAACACCAGTGGCGAGGTCAGCAACACCACAGTCAACGCCGACTAGACCACACAAATATTTTTCAGGTATTGCTATTACCAATAATTAACTGTATAATACAGTTATGCAGATTGGTGATATCAAACGTCATGCGGAATTGAGCTTCGAGGTCGCACAGGCCAAGAGGAACGCCCTGGAGAAGATGCACTCACGACAACTGTTGGCCTACAACGGCAGGCTGTTCCGGGCGGACGCGGCCACCATAAATCTCGTGTCCACACTCAAACAGACCAACAAGGATTTCTACATACTGGACTGCAACCAGAATCCCTGTCACGTGGAGGACCCGGATGGGTTCCTGCGTGCCCTCATAGACAGGAATCAGGAGACGCTGAACCAGTACCACCAACTGCACGTGGAACTAGCCAAAAAGGGATCGTGATGGACATCGGGGTGCTGATGTACTGTTTTGACACGGACGAGGTCGCCTACCATGGCCTGGCGGAGAGGTGTGTGTCACAGGTAAAGACACACCTGGGACTGCACGTGACCATCGTGACCAACCGGCAGACAATGGCCAGATTCAAACAGATGGATGGTGTGGAGTTCAGGGTGGTGGAGCACAGGCCCGGCAACTTCAGACCATATAGGGGCAAAGTGCTGGCCTGGCACAACAGGGAGCGTGTGCTGGCCTATGAGCATTCACCCTATGAAACCACCATACTGATGGACTGTGATTATTTTGTCTTCTCTGATCGACTGCTGGAGTTGAGTAAGACCGAGTTTGACGTGCTACTGCACGACAGGGTGCATGACATAACCGGGAAGAACCTGATTGCAGGGCGCAATGAAGGCGTGATTCCTTTGGTTTGGGCCACCGTGGTCTTGTTCAGAAAGACCCCCAACGCTGAAACGGTGTTCGCCATGATACGTCATGTGGCAGAGAATTACAACCATTACCGCCATCTGTACAGGATCAAGTACAACAACTACCGCAATGATTACGCATTCGCCATAGCACTGCATCAATTAGGATTGGGAGATTTCATCCCATCGCCCATGCCGATGTCCGCTGTCGACGTGGACGTGTTAGACAGTGACAGCGAGGGCGTGTGCTTCCGCCACAGGGGATCCATCTATCACACCAATGGGCAGGATGTTCACATCATGGACAAGGAGTGGTGCAATGGGTAGGGGGTATCTGTGGTTCGCGTTGAACAATGACAAGACAGACTACATTGAACTCAGCCGTCGTTTGGCCCAGACCATAAAGCGATTCAACAAACACAATAGTGTGTGTGTGGTCACAGACAGACCAGTGCAGGAGGATCTCTTTGATCACGTCAAGGTACTAGAGAATGACGACAGCAGGAACGAGCAATGGAAACTGAGCAACGAGTACAAGGCATTCCGTCTATCACCATTCACCCACACTATAAAATTGGAAGCAGACATGATTTTCACACAGAACACTGATTGGTGGTGGTACCACCTTTGGCAACATGATCAAGTTTTTTCCTACCACTGTAGGAATTACAAGGATGACCTCGTGAAACACAGCAGTTACAGGCAACTGTTCAGGCGCAATGACTTGCCAGACGTCTACAATGGCCTGCACTATTTCAGGAGGAGCATCAGAGCAAAGCAGTTCTACGACCAATGCGAGTGGATAACCAAGAACTGGAACACGGTCAAAGAGCAGATACTTATAAACTGCCATGACAAACAGCCCACCACAGACGTGGTATATGCGGTCGCCAACAAGATAATGGATCCACTGCAGACGGCAAAGGTGGATTTTCCTTGGTTCAAGTTTGTTCACAACAAGCCAATGATCAATGGGATCAGCAGGGCGTTTGACAATGACAACTACCTCTTGCCCTTCAAGGTCCGTGACACCCTTTACATGGGTGGTCATAGACAGAGCAGGGTGGTGCACTACCACAACAAGAACTTTATGGAAGAATTAGATGCCAGGATTTTTTGAAGCGTTTGAACAGTTTAGAAAAAAAGACAACACCAAGACGCACACAGTGACCATAGATGGAAAGGTCATCGAGGTCGGACTGCAGGAAAAATTGAGGATACAGAAACGAGGCGAGGACAAATTCTTTTTAGATAATGGACAGATAAAGCCCAAACCCGTGGCCACGGCCGTGAGGAGATTTCCTGTTTTGATAAAGACAGAAAAGGGCTACACTTTCTGTGGCCGTGATCCCTACTGGGTGGACAAGACGACAGACAAGGAAGGATTCACATGGCAGACAGGGTAAGAATAAGCGACCTAGACTTTGTCTACATCAGTTACAAGGAACCCAACAAGGAGGAGAACTGGGCAGACCTACTGAACAAGGTACCCTGGGCCAAGCGCGTGGATGGTGTAAAGGGTTTCGATTCAGCGCACAAGGCCGCGGCAGAGATTGCTGAGACGGACTTCTTTATAAGCGTGGACGGCGACAACGTCATAGACGAGAGTTTCCTTTTAGAAACTCTGGACTGGAAGAAGACAGATCCAAAAGCGGTGCATCGTTGGAGGGGCAAGAACAACGTGAATGGTTTAGTGTACGGCAACGGAGGACTGGTGGGGTGGCCCAAGCAGACGTGTCTGACAATGAAGACCCATGAGAACGCGGACAGAGAGGAGAATCGTTTGGACTTCTGTTGGGGGGTGCCACACGAGAATCTGCACAACTGCTACAGCACCACGATTATAAATGCTGACAAGTATCAAGCGTTCACGGCTGGTTATCGCGAAGGAGTGAAAATGAGCCTAAACAAAGGCAAGCCAATAGACCCACACAGTTTCACAAAGAGCGTGTGGCCGCAGAATCTCAAGATACTGCTGACGTGGATGACAGTTGGCGCAGACGTGGAAAACGGCAAGTTCGCCATGTTTGGTGCCAGGATGGGTTGTTATCAGACAATCCTGGAAACCCAAGACAAAAACTTCAACATCAGTGACCTAGACGGCATGCGTGAGGTACTGCTCAATTACATCGAGGAAGATGACATAGATGCTGACCTAAGAACATACGGTGAGAGCCTGCGACAGAGGCTGGACTTGCCCGTGGCAGAATACAGTGAGGCGGACAGCAGGTTTTACCGTTTCGTTATGCCAGAACACAGGAACAGAGGAGTGCAGGACCGTGAGTACAAGTGATTATATAAATGATGCCGTAGCGGCTAAACATAAACTGGCCACCGTGTCGCCATCCATGTGCCTGGCCAAGTGGAACCAGACCTCCCTGCATCTGCCCACCGGACTGACCAACAGTTGCTACCACCCACCACTGCACGAGATAGATGCCAAGCAACTCAAAGACAATCCAGCGGCCCTTCACAACACCGCTGAAAAGATGTCACAGCGCCAACAGATGATCAAGGGCGAGCGACCAGCGGGCTGTAGTTATTGCTGGAAGATGGAGGACACGGGCGAGATGTCAGACAGGCACTACCGTTCCGGAGAACCTTGGGCCATGCAGGACTTCGATACAATCAGGAAAAATCCCATTGATGAAAAATGGACACCCAGGTATTTGGAGGTCAACTTCAATCACGCCTGTAACCTCAAGTGCAGTTATTGTTCCCCACAGTTCTCCACCACGTGGGGTCAGGAGACAGACAGGTACGGTGCATATCCCACGACACCACCACACAACGCCCCAGAACACTTCCAAGGTCGCAGGAAGCCCATACCCAACAGGGAGGATAATCCATACGTGAACGCTTTCTGGAAGTGGTGGCCCACCTTGTACAAGAACCTCAAACACTTCAGGATGACCGGCGGCGAGCCCATGATGGATCCCAACACCTATCGCGTCTTACATTACATCATGGACCATCCCAAGCAGGACCTACACCTCAACGTCACAAGCAACATGTGTCCCGCTGACAACAAACTGAAGACCAAGTACTTCAACATGGTCCAGGACATATGTATGCAGGAGAAGGTCGAACACATGATGCAGTTCGTGAGCGTGGACGCATGGGGGAAACAGGCCGAGTACATCAGGCATGGCCTGGATTTCAATCGCATGATGGCGAATGTGGAAGAGTTCTTGGATAGAATACCTGTGCGTAACTCGATAACTTTCATCTGTACCTACAATAACCTCAGCATAACCAGTATGGACAAGTTGTTGGAGAAGATACTGGAACTGCGTAGGAGATACTCAAAGACGTATCAGCGCGTGTGGTTTGACGTGCCATTGTTGCGACAGCCAGCGTGGCAACAGATCACGTTACTGCCTGAGAGTTACCAGAGCATACATGAAGCGAACATAGAATACATGGAGGCCAACTCCGGCGAGGCGAACGGGCTACACATATTCAAGGACTTCGAGATCCAAAAGATGCGACGCAATCTCGCCTATTGGCGCGAGAACGCTGACGGGAGCGCACAGCACAAAAAGAACTTTTACGCTTTCTTCAACGAACACGATCGCAGGCGTCTCACAAGGTTCTTGAACACCTTCCCTGAGATGGCGGAGTTCTGGGAGGAGTGTCGGAACGCATGAATGATTTAGAATACAAAAGGCAGATACTGGACACTAAAAGTGCGAGCTTCTGTGGAGCCAAGTGGTACAACGCTACGATATGGTTGGGCAGTGGCATGACCACCAGTTGCCATCATCCGCTTCCACACAAAATTGACCTAGAGGAGATAAAAACCAATCCCAGCGCCATACACAACACGAGACAGAAGAAGGAACAGCGCAGGCAGATGCAGTCGGGCGAGAGACCCTCGGGCTGTGAATACTGTTGGAAGATAGAAGACATTGGCAGGGACTCCATCAGCGACAGGGTTTATAAATCCAAGATATATCCAGATGCGGATTTGCAGAAAGCATACCAAACAGACCACACTGAGAATGTGAATCTAAAGACCCTGGAGATAGCGTTTGACAGGACGTGCCAATTCGCCTGTACATACTGCAATCCCGCCTTCAGTTCAACTTGGGCCAACAACATCAAACAGCAAGGACCATACACAGGATTGACCTCAGATGGACGTAATCATTTCACACACGCGCACGATTCAGCGGAACCCTACAAGAAGGACGAAAACAATCCCTACGTTGAAGCGTTCTACCGATGGTGGGAGACTGACCTACACCGGAGCCTGGACGAACTTAGGATCACGGGCGGCGAGCCCATGATGTCGCCAAACCTATGGAGACTGCTGGACTGGATAGAGACACAGGGCGATAGGATGAACCCTGACATGCGCATCGCTATAAACTCCAACCTCGGTGCCAAGCAGAGCATAATTGACAGATTCAAAACCAAACTAAAGGGCTTCCGCAACTTCCATCTGTACACCAGTTGTGAGGCCACATTCCAACAAGCAGAGTACATCAGGGACGGATTAAACTACAGTGAATGGCACAGTCAAGTCCTACACATGATGGTGGACAAGATCCCTTCTGAGATACACAACATGGCGACCATCAACGCACTGTGTCTTGAGTCATTACCGGAATTCCTTGAAAAGATCATTTGGTTCAAGAATGCCGGCAAGGTGTATGGACCTACGATTAATTTCACATTGAACATCCTGAGATTCCCTAGTTTCCAATCTCCTCTAGTCCTGCCAGATGACCTCCGTAATAAATTCAAGGGCGACCTGGAAAAGTTCTTAACTAGTAATAGCAAATGGTTAGAGGGCATGGAGATCAATCAAACTCAGCGACTGATAGATTACCTGGACGTGGTTAAAACACCGCATGCGGGCGCGGCCACGCAGGAGAAATTACAGCAGGATTTCAAAGCATTCTACAGCCAATACGACAAACGCACGGGAAGGGACTTCGAGCAGACCTTCCCGATCATAGGAGAATGGTATCGTGGCATATGATTACGGGGCCAAGGAGCCCGAGAAACTAAAGATTAAGGATATGACTCCTCGCCAGCAGGAGTTGTTGATAGACAGTGACACTTTCTGCATGATGCCATGGCTACACATACATGCCTTTCCGGATGGTCGGGCATATCCATGCTGTTTTGCACTCGACAAGTATCCTGTGGGAGATCTCAACAAGAATTCAATGGCGGAAGTGTTCAACAATGATGATATGAAGGGCATAAGAAAAAACATGCTGGCAAACAAGTCCAGCCGACATTGTACAAAATGCTATGACCAAGAGAAGTCTGGGTTCTTCAGTCTCAGATTAAGTTCCAACAAACACTTCGGACATAACATCGGCATGGTGGACAACACACAGTCAGATGGCACAGCGGACTTCGTTATAAAGTACTGGGACATAAGGTTCAGTAATTTGTGCAACCTCGCTTGTAGGAGTTGTGGCACATGGTTCAGTTCCAACTGGTACGAGGACCACAAGAAACTCACAGGAGCACCACCCAGCCATGCCAAGGTAATGCGAGTTGGCAGGAGCAGTGATGACATATGGGATCAGATGTTGGAACAGTTCGAACACGTTGAACAGTTCTATTTCGCTGGTGGCGAACCCATCATTATGGAAGAACACTATAGGATATTGAAGGAACTGGACCGACGTAAAATGTATCACGTGAGGTTGATATACAACACCAACTTCACTAGGACCAAGTACAAGGACATAGATGTTCTTGAATTATGGAACAAGTTTGACTCTGTTTCGATAGGTGCGAGCCTAGACGCCGAAGGCAAGCGGGGTGAGTTGATGCGTAAGGGCACGGTGTGGGAAGACGTGGTCGCAAACAGGAAGCGGATGTTGCAGGTTTGTCCACAGGTGGATTTCTACATCAGTTCAACGGTGGGATTAATAAACGCACTGCACATACCCGACTTTCATAGGAACTGGGCGGACCAGGGTCTTTTGAAACCACAGGATTTCAACTTCAATCTATTACAGTTTCCATATGCCCAGAGGATAGATCTACTACCGGAATCTTACAAGCAGAAGGTAAAAGAAAAGTATGAAAAACATTTAGAGTGGTTGCGTCCTTTGGATCATCTCACAAGAGCAACGAAAGGTTATGAGTCGGGTATAGATTATATGATGAGGAGAGACAACGCAAAGGACCTACAGCAGTTCAAGGATGCGATGCAAAAATTAGATGTGATACGAGACGAAAATATTTTAGAAGTTTTCCCTGAACTACAGGAGTTGTATGAAACGTATTAAACCTGCTGAGGGCAACAAGACATTCTGCATGGCGCCGTGGACGCACACCTATCTGTCCCCACAGACTGAAAGACGTTTGTGTTGTGCTTCAAGGGAACCAGCACAGAGTTTCAAACAATACATTGATACCGGCAATGATGCAAAGGAATACAAGCCACTTACTTTGAAGGAACATTGGAATTCGGCACATATGCGATCTGTCAGACTACGCATGATGGCGGGTGAACAATTATCTGAATGTGAAGTGTGCAACCACAAATTATTAAACACCGACGTATATAGGTCATACTGGAATCAGTTATTCAAACACAAAATAGACGAAGCGTTCGATAGTACAGATGTCAAAGGTAAAACCACCATGCAGACAATTAGTTTTGATTACAGGTTCAATAACTTATGTAATTTCAAGTGTAGAATGTGTGGTGATATGTTGAGTTCGAGTTGGGAAGCAGAATCTAGGAAACATAAAACCTGGAGTGAGGAATCCCAACCATGGATGGCGTCGCCATTGAGAGATCAGATCATAAAGTTCCAAGACACACAAGTGGTGCAGGAGTTTGTCGAAGCAGTGGAAACTAAAACCATAAAAGAAATATACTGGTGCGGAGGAGAACCTCTGATGTGGGACATGCACTGGAATGCCATGCAGAGGATAATTGAACTGGGATTCGCCAAAGAGGTTTATGTAAGATACAACACCAATTTGAGCAGGACATCATTCAAAGGTAGGAAGTTGTTCGACCTACTACCTGAATTCCAAGACTGGCAGATATGTGCATCACTGGACGGCACGGGCGAAGTTGGGGAATACATCAGAGACGGGTTGGATTATGAGCAATGGCTAATCAATTTCAAAGAAGGATTATCAGTGGCCAAGACAACCAGGCAGATGCGTTTGGATTACACAATTACAATGCCTGGATTATTGGAACTCAAAAATATGTTTGATCTAAGTAGAGAGTTAGACACGGAAATACTGACAAAAGTCATGTTCACTTTCAGTTATGATGAGATTCTAAGTCCGTTAGCATTACCTAAAGAACTATTACACATTATTATTGACGAGGCACTGGCATACATGGAACCTCTTGCCACACGGAAACAGAGAGCATTGATAGATGTTATAACAAATTTAAAAAACAGGGAAACCTTTACACCAACTAGAAAAGGAAAAGAAAGACAAGAACGCATAGATCTTATAAGGAAACAAAATATTACAAAAATATTAAGCAGAGATAAAAGGATATTAGACTGGTGGACAAGTATATAAAATCAAACGTGTGTCCATTGCCATGGACCCATCTGGAAGTTGACGTGAATGGTGGTGCTTCTCCTTGCTGTCTCTATAAGGGCAGTGTACCTGACGTGAAGGTATACACACAAAGTCTAAAATCAATACAAGATACAGAATACATGAAAAATTTACGTGGGCAGTTTCGCAAGGGCGAACGGCCTGCAGGTTGTCAGAGTTGTTGGCAGGAGGAGGACGCAGGCAAGACTTCAAAACGGCAAAATTCAATTTATAAAATGAAGAAAAGTCTCACAGACTGGACGCCCGATAGCGAGCCAACACTCAAGTTCATAGACTTTAAGTTGGGCAATGTGTGTAATCTCAAGTGTAGGATATGTGGCTCTTGGAGTTCAAGCAAATGGGCACAGGAGGAACTGGACTACGGTGAGAATCCCGTGGCACTGAAGAACCTACGTGAGGGAGGATGGCCCAAGCGTAACCCACAGTTCTTCGAGGAACTAAAGGAAGACCTCAAACACGTGGAGTATTTTGAGTTTACGGGTGGTGAACCGTTCATGATTAAAGACCACTTCAAGATCTTGATGCACTGCGTGGAGCAGGGCTACGCTAAGAACATAGACATACACTACAACACCAACGGCACTCAACTGCCACCACAGGAGATATTCGACCTTTGGGCGTACTTCAAGCATGTTGAGATAGCATTCAGCATAGATGACGTGGGGGAGCCATTCGAGTACCAGAGACACCCAGCGAACTGGAGAGAGGTCAACGCGAATCTGATCAAGTTCAAAGAACGTAAAACAACCAACATAGACTTCCAGATCTGTTCCACGGTGTCGATATTCAACGTGTTCAACTGGGCCAAGATAGCCCTGTGGGTCGCACAGTACCAGCCCAAGTTCTTCTACGTGAACACCTGCTTCGACCCAGACGTGTTCAACATACAGACACTGCCCAGGCAGATCAAGGACATTGTCACGGACAGGTACCACATGCTGACGGACTACCAGCCCAGCATACGCTTCATGAATGCCGCGGACAGAGACACCCCGGAGATCAGAGAACAGCGTAAACAACGCATCATACAGACGGACCAGTACCGGAAGGAAAATTTTGGAGAGGTGTTCCCACTTTTAAATAAAGTATTGAAGATATATGACTAAGAAATTCATAGCGGGCGGATGCAGTTTCACTTTTGGACATGAGCTCAGTGATGACCAACAGGGCAAGGTGCCCAGCAAGAAATCCTGGGCACATGGATTGAAACGCGTCGATCAAGAATACGTTTGCGTGGCATATCCTGGGACAGGAAACACAGGTATTGCCAGAAGAGTTTTCAACGCCGTAGCAAATAATAAGGACATCGACTGCGTGGTTGTGATGTGGAGTTTCCTGTCCAGATATGAGTGGGCCATGCCCAGACATAAAAATCTAGAACACACTCGTTGGGCTTCAATATCGCCCTGGGACGTGAACATGAACGCGGAGGAAAGACACAGGGCTCTGGCAGGATCGGAGGTACAGCAAGAACAATGGAAAAAGAGACAGGATCTAATGTTAGAAACCGGCGTAAAACCGTTTGCCGAAAGCCTATACAGGTATGCGGCAAATCAATATCACGAGACCTACCTTAGTTGGAAGAGCATAATATGGTTGCAGAACATCCTGGAAAAGAAAAAAATTCCATTCTTGTTCACACTGGCCGATAACAGTCTTTTTTACCAAGATTTCAAACCGCACAAGGATCAGGATCCTTTGATGAATGCTCTGTATTCCGAGATAGACTTCACCAAGTGGTTCTCATTTGGGGAGAGGATGATGGGGTTTAACCAGTGGGCACTGCTCAACGACTATCCTAGAGGAACCACACATCCACTTGACGAGGCACACGCGGATGCTGTACAATTAATGTTACCAACTTTTGAAAAAATAACAGGAGGAAAATGATGATAAGATGGTTAAAAAGGATGTGGAACAAGATCAGGGAAGAGATACGTTACAGGAAGCGACTGAAGGAGTTAAAGAAGAAGGATCCTTTCATATACAAATAGCACATGGAAAAGATTAAACAGAAATTCAAAGATCTGTTCACACGCAATCCACGATTTGAATTAGTTGATCTCATCGATATAGATATCACGGAAGACCCGGTTAGACCCGAGCTGAGCGTGAAGTTCAGGAGAGAGTATGGTAGGCGTATACTAGGACTTAAAGACGATTCGGGAGACACTGCCGCGATCATATGCCTAGCGTTCACCAATGACGTGCCACGTTCCGTCGAGGAGATGGCGTTGATGTCACACGATGCCTACAACCAGAGCATACTGCGTGGTGGATTAGTGGGCAAGATAGCGATAGCATACACAGTATGGGCCAAAAAGAAGGGGGGTGGCAAAAACATACTCAACGAGGTCTACAAGAAATTCAAGAGGGAACATCACATAGAAAGATTGATCACCCTTAGTCCACTCACAGAGATGGCGGAACGGTTCCACCTCAAGAACGGGGCCAAGTTGTTGAGGAAGAATGAACACACACAGAACTTCGAGTACGACATCACGCTGGAGCAGTGGGAGAAATACTTGGAGAAGACCAAAGAGGCATTGAAGATAGCATGACCTGGTGGAATTTTCTTTGTTACGATTGCAGATGGAAGGGCGTGGCCAACGAACTAGACAAGGATGATTCGGCAAACGAATGGTACGTCTGTCCCAAGTGTAGCAGTGACAACATAGAGGACATGGGTTGGCACAAGGAGGACGATGAGAATACTGGGAATTAACTGCATGAATCATGACGCCGCCATGGCGGTGGTGGACTACAGTTCGGGCATAGGTGAGATCCTGTGGGCCGCACACGCGGAGAGATACAGCAAGGTCAAGAACGACCACTACCTCAACCAAAAGATCGTGGACGAGGCTCGTACCTTTGGTCCTTTCGACAAGGTGGTGTACTACGAGAAACCATTGTTGAAAAAGACTAGGCAGTTCTACGCAGGACAGTATGGACTTGCCATGAGTTACACAGAGATGCCACAGTGGCACTTGGATCACTTTGGTATAAAGATAGACGAGTACGTGCGACACCACGACTCACACGCCGCGGCGGGTTATTTCACATCTCCGTTCCGGGATGAAGGTGCGACCATACTAACAGTTGATGCCATAGGTGAATGGGACACCGTGTCAATATCAACCGCAGACAAGGTATGGATCGAAAGGAAAGAAACAATACGGTATCCACACAGCATAGGAATACTTTATTCGGCATTCACACATCGTTGTGGACTTAAACCCGCTGAAGAGGAATACATCCTGATGGGCATGGCCGCATATGGAACACCGAAATACAAACAGGACATCTATAATGACTTCGTGAACCAATCACCGTTCAGTCTAAAAAAGAACCTACACAGAGGACTGCAAGACTGGCACCCGGAGGCGGATGTCATGGACATAGCGGCCAGCATACAGCAAGTCACTGAGGAATGCCTAGCAGACCTATGGACCAGGGCTAGTAAGTACGGATCAAGGAATCTGGTGTATGCTGGAGGAGTCGCCCTCAACTGTGCCGCCAACAGAGTGTTGGCGGACATGGGCCTGTTCGACAACATATGGATCATACCCAATCCCGGAGACGCAGGTTCAAGCCTGGGTTGCATAGCGGCACATCAGAAATCACACCTGAATTGGCAACACCCTTTCCTGGGACACAACATAGATGGCGAGTATCCTGTGGACGCATTAATAAAAGAATTAAAAGAAAACAAGATGGTGGGTGTGGCCAGTGGCAGGGCGGAGTTCGGTCCTAGGGCACTTGGTAACAGATCGCTGTTGGCAGACCCGCGGGGTGAAGACATCAAGGATCTAGTGAACTCGATCAAGAAGCGACAGCAGTTCAGACCGTTCGCTCCGGCCATACTAGAGGAGGATGTAAATGACTATTTTGAGCTACCTAAAGCCGTCAAAAACACCCCTTATATGCAATTTACAGCGGCGTGTACGCATGGTAAAGAGTTTCCTGCCATAATACACTATGATCACACTTCCAGGGTTC
>JGI11705J14877_10000853_pt1 | contig 18359 bp, 12 predicted proteins | sample Etolaghawater15m_FD_14877 | JGI IMG/M metagenome (IMG submission 14877)
AATATCCCGCAGGCCGCCTACAGGGCGTCCAAGAACGGGAAACGGACGCTCGACGGGCTTCTGGAAGAGATCGATCAGACCATGGAACTGGCCGTGCAGGCTCACTTGGAGAAGAAGCGGAAGACGGCTGAGATGATCAGCGGCCCCGGACGTCCTCTACACCAGATCGGTCGCGACGCCTGTGACGGCCGTCCTTACGTCGAACTCGACAAGTGCACATACATCCTGGGCCTCATCGGCGTCAACGACGCCGTCAGGTTCCTCATCGATGAGGAACTGCACGAGAGTGAAGAGGCCATGAACATGGGCCTGCGGATCGTGGCTCACATGTTCCTGAAAGCGAAGAAGATGACCAAGAAGCACGGCCTCAAGTTCAGCCTGGAAGAGTCTCCCGCGGAGAGCGCGGCCAGACGCCTGGCCAAGACGGATCTCATCTATTTCCGAAAGGAAGCGCACGACATCGTGAAGGGCGGCGACGAGGACTTCGCCTACTACACCAACTCCATCCACCTGACTGCCGAGGCCCCGGTTTCGCTGGTGGAGCGCATCCGGCAGCAGAGCAAGTTCCACAGCCTGATCGAGTCGGGCGCCATCACCCACGCATTCGTTGGCGAGGAAAGGCCCTGTGCGGAGTCTGTCGCAAAGCTCATGACCGACATCTTCCATCGGACCCAGTCCGCGCAGGTGACCGTGTCGCCGGAGTTCACGTACTGCAACTCCTGCCTCAAGTCTGACCGCGGATTGCAGGAGAACTGCACGCACTGCGGATCGGACAATGTGGTCGGTGAGACGCGCGTGGTGGGTTACTTCAGCAAGATCCAGAACTGGAACAAGTCGAAGCGTTATGGCGAACTCGCCGCCCGGCACGCCGGCCAGTACGCCGTGGAGACGGCCGATCAGAGCCGCGAGTTCGCGATGGCGCAGTAGAGCACTTTACGAGCGAGGACGGAATCATGGACAAGACGTATCGTATCAGCGTTTTCGGGAAAGCCGGCTGTCAGAAGTGCAAGATCCTGAACCAGCGCATCGACAAGCTGCTTACCAAGCCGGAGTGGGCAGACTTCGAGAAGGCCTACGTCGACGTGGAGACCGAAGACGGACTGGTGCTGTTCTGTAACGCCGAATGCATCAATCCGCAGCGCATCCCTGCTTTCCTCATCGAGAAATGGGATGACGAGCAGGGACGTCATCTGCCGGTCGTGAACATCCGCGCGGGTGAACCCGACTCGGTCTGCAAAGCGTCCAAGCTGTACACATACCTCGGTCTGCAGACCGACTACTCCACATCCGGCACCATCACTCCCCGGATGCTCACAAGCGTGATGAAGGAGGCCAAGTCCGCGTGACCCCCGATTGTGAGACATCTGTCTACGGGTTCCTGAGAAACCCGTCGATGGTGGACTTCCCAGGGCACTTGGCGGCCGTGTTCTTTGTCTCTGGCTGCAACTTCAGTTGCGGTTTCTGCCACAACGCCGCGTTGCTCCAGAAGCGCCAGAAAGGCATCACGGCGGCCAGGCTGGAAGAGGTCGTGCAGGGCTTCAAGAAGGACTGGGTCGACGGTGCCGTCATCTCCGGTGGCGAACCAACGCTGGCACCGGATCTCATGGACCTGCTTCGTTTCTTCAAAGGGCACGGTTTTGCCGTCAAGTTGGACACGAACGGTTCCCGGCCGGACGTGCTGACCTCGGTGCTGCCTTTGGTCGATTGCGTCGCCATGGACGTGAAGTGCAGCCTGGAGCGCTACGCGGAGTTGGTGGAATACTCGAGAGGGGACACGATCCGCGAGTCGATATCGCTGATCAAGGAGAAGGCGTCCTCGTACGAGTTCCGCACTACGGTCATCGAGGACTTCCACACCGACGACGAGATGCACCGTATCGGGGAGCTGATTCACGGCGCCAGCCGTTACGTACTGCAACCGTTCGTGCCCCGAGATGACCTCCCCAGTTCCGACCTGCGCGACCGTCCACGCACCTCCTCGGAGCGTATGCCCGCAGTCGGCGAGCTTATGCGCACTTACGCCCGCAACGTCGTGGTCAAGACGTAGCGGCGGTCAGGTGCTTGTTCAGCCTGCAGTCGGTGAGCAGCAATCGCATGTAGACGACCTCCAGTTCGATCATCTGCGTGCGCCCGTGACGGAACCACTCCTTGAGCCACGCCAGGCGGATCGCGACTACCAGGTCCCGGAAATGCTCCCAACTGGTGGCAGCGGCGAAACCGGATTTGCGTAGAACGGATAGAAACTCCTTTACCATGCCTCCCGTCAGGCACTCCGGGTTCTCCATGCCCATGCAGCCGGTCAGCAGAGCCACATCGTAGAGCTCTGGCTTGAGGCCGCAGAACTCCCAGTCGATGACGGTGTTGATGTCGTCCTCGCCCCACACGATGTTCATTGGATGGTAGTCGCCGTGGCAGAACGCAGTGGGTAACCGATCGTGCTCGGGCAGGAACGTTCGATCGAGTGCTTCCATCACATCGCTCAGATGCTCGCGGAACTCAGGTTTGTGTCGGTAGAGACGCGCCAGGAACTCATCCACGTAGTCCGGCAGTGAAAAGGCTCTCCCCTCGCTCGCGCCGGGAACGGACGCGGAACACTGTCGCAGCTCAAGCAGGAAGTTCGCGGCCGCCCCGCCGCGCCACTTGTCGTATATGTACATGGGGCGCGGAAGCTCTACGCCGGGAGTGAACCGGCGCAGTTGCCAGTGAGATCCGTTCGCCGCCGGGATGAAACTGCCATCGGCCCCGGCAAGATACGGGTCCATGCGCCGAAGCCCGGCGCCAGCCAGCCCGTCGAGCATCTCCGCTATCCGGTAGCGGTGCGCCTCCCGTCCGGCAACGCACTGTTCCAGGATGTAGAGTCGTCCTCCGTCATCCTCGACCACAACACGGATGCCCGTTCGATCGGGACTGCCTTGGATGATGAGGTCGGTGCGGAGCAACGCCGTTTCCAGCCCCCAGGGGGACAACGCGTCCTCAATCTGTCGGGGATCAAGTGGCCTTTCCATGCGCCCTTAGACTGCTGCGAGACGGCTTCGGTTCCCGCGGGCCATCGTTACACGCGCCATGCGGTGTGCACCGGCAGCCGAGGGCGACACGAGCTGTCAACGGGGAGGACAAACTGCGGCTGCCCGGGCGTTCCGTGCCTCTCGCCTCTCCGGCGGTCCTACTCGTCGCCGTCGCTTGCGGTGCGGGAGATGATGACTGGCCGGTGCTTGATCACCTCGCAAACGATCACCGCGGTGGTCACGATGCCGAGGCTGACCGCGGCCGGCCAGCTCGTCTTTGCGACGGTGGTGAACGCCAGGAGGACGATTACCCAGGGGACGAGCCGCGCAACCGCAGCGGACAGCGCGACCTCGATCAGCATCTCGACAGTGACGATGACAGCCACGAACAGGGCGAGTATACTCTGGATTGCTTCCGGCGAGTTAGCCTTGGGCAGTCTCTTGCCGAGCCACAGGAACACAAACAGGGCCACCGCAACCAGGGCCATCCTAATCAGTCGTTTCATACTACCCGTCCTTGCCTCAACCGGCTCTTCTGTGACGTGAAGTTCGTCGCCTTCCGGCCTGATCGACGATAGGTCCAGCTTCTCCCCGCAGGACCGGCAGAATATGGCCGTCATCAGGTTCTTTTCGTCGCATGCTTGGCATCTGATCATCCCAAGCCCTTTCACTCAAGCGCCGTCATCGCCACGTCTAGTTCGTACCTGCGTTAAGATAGCTTCCCAACTGATCCGGCGTCGGGGGCGCGAGCACCGCGGGGCAGTCTGTGTGGCCCGGTCGTGCGGTAATCGCGAGAGAGGAGGGGCTCAAGGAGCGGCTTCCGGTGCCAGGAAGTGAACGTCTTGCGAACTCTCTGGATCAATGTCGAAGAACTGTTCCCTGTTCTCCTCGGTGACGAGTTGGCCGCCGATGCGCAGATTCCGGATCCGCACGTTCCTCACGTAGAAGACACCTGTCCCATCGGTGGCTGGTCCGACCTTGCCCTCAATGCGGCTCTTTGCGTTCTGGTCGTCGACGGTGACGTTCTCCAGAAGCAGATCGCCCAGGTATCCTACATTCTCCGCGTTCACAGGTGCTGCCGTGATCTCGCCTTTGCTTCCGGACCGCGGTTTCAGGTTGAGCAGTCCGGGGATCGAGCCTTCGATGCGGATGTCGCGGACAACGGTCGTGGCGTCGCCTCCGTAACTGAAGGGCTTGTAGTCCAAGCCGATCTGGGCAGCCACCAGCCCGTTGTTGTTACCAAGCCGGATCCACTCGGGGTGGATGATGTCGATGTTCTCCAGCAACGACGAGCCGGAGTTGTAGGTGCGCGTGTCTGTGCCTCCGCCGCCCCAGCCGTAGGTCAGGATCGCGCCGTTGTGGCCGGCCCAGAGGACAGTGTCGTGGACGTGGATATCGAAGTTGTAGAAATGATCGTCCACCGCACGGAAGAAACTGTGACTGATCTCGGATCCGCTGCCGACCCGGACGCAGTCGTTGTTGCAGTGCCACCCGAGCATTTTGACATTGGTGATCTTGACGTTCCGTCCGACGATGCCGTGGTTGGGTGATTCGATGATCGTCACGCCTTCGACCCGAGAGTCCTTGCCGATCCCGAGGATGTGCCTGTATTCAGGGCCGCTATGGTCCGGGTGCCGGTGCCAGAAGTACTGGCGGCCGGTCAGCACGCCTCGGCCGTAGATCCGCTGGTTGGCGTTTTGCCACACGGTGTTGTAGACAATGCCTTCGACCACGGCCCCACCCTCCAGGTAGAGGGCTTGCCCGTCCTGCAGCGTGAGGAGCCCGTCTCTGTCGATGATGCCTCCGGGTTGCGCACTCCGCAAGTTGTGATGCCCGGCCGGGAAGTAGATCGTCCCGGCATCCCTGATCGATGCCGCCGGTGTACCCGGCGTGAACACGACCGTCCCGGCGCCGTCCATCCGTGGGGCATCCGTCTCCACGGGATCGACGAACAGGCAGAACATATGCTTGATCCAGCGCCTCTTGACTGTCTCGTTATCCGAGCCGATGAAGTTGACGGACAGGTAGCGGCTGTGCTTGTCCACCGTGAAGTCCACTTGCATGCCGTCCCGCGCCAATCTCCCGGCGATGCCGTAGCTCCGGGGGCTGACGGCAACCGCCTTCGACGGACTCCCGAACCGCTTCACTATCCGAACATGAAGCGGGCCACCGTCGGGGTCGTACGACACCGGCACAAACGAGAACGTGCGCCCTTTGAGCTCTTCTGCCTGGTAGTCGCCCGCATAGCGGGCGTGCGACATCAGTACCTGGACCTCGCGTTGCTGCTCCTCACCGCAGGCCACGAAAACGCGGTACTTGTCGGAGAACATGGCTTCTTCGGGCCACGTGTAAGTGACCAGGCGGGCGTTGGCTTCGTCCATCAGAGAAGAAGCCAGTACACACACTACTGCGAGGGCCCACAGGATGCCGGGTGTGATGAGCGGTGCTCGGAAGCCCATGTTGTGTCTCCATATGCCTTGGTTGCCGACGTACCATAGTTCGGCGGAAGCATCGCCGCAGGAAGCTATATTCACAGTGATCTCGATACAGGCGTCGCGACACGACAGAGCTCGGGCACGACAGCGAGTTGACACGCAGACAACAGGCAAAGGACAGGCGATGACAGAACTGACCGGGACCGAACGAATCGGCAACATCCTGCGGCGTAAACCCGTGGACCGGGTCGGGCTGTTCGAACACTTCTGGGGCGACACGTTGCAGAAATGGCGCGAGCAGGGGCATATCCGCGAGAACCAGGATTTGGCGACACACTTCGGATTCGACATGGGGATGTGTTGGTGCTTCAACTTCATCGCCCGCTTGGACGTGGAGCCGGAAGTCGTGGAGGAAGACGAAGAGACAATCCTGACTCGGGACGGCAACGGAGCCGTGCTGCGTCGTCACAAGCTGCATGCCAGCACGCCGGAACACGTGGATTTCGCCGTGCAGGATAGAGCGGCGTGGGAAGAACTCATCAAGCCTCATCTGGCCGCCGTCCCCGAGCGTATCAACGCCGAAGCCTACCGGAATGCAAAACAGCACGCCGCTGAGAACAACCGTTTCTTCTGCTGGTCCGGCGTGAACGTATTCGAGTTGATGCATCCGGTGTGCGGGCACGAGTACATGCTGATGGGCATGGCCCTTGACCCGGACTGGGTACGGCAAATGGCCGACACCTACGCCGACATGACGATCGCGCTGATGGAGATCCTCTTTGCCGAGGAAGGGAAGCCGGACGGCATCTGGTTCTATGAGGACATGGGCTTCAAGGAACGACCGTTCATGTCGCCGGACATGTACCGCGAACTCATTCAACCAGCCCACAAGAAGACCATCGACTTCTGCCACTCTCTCGGCTTGCCGGTTATCATGCATTCGTGCGGCTACATCGAACCCCTGCTGCCGGGGATGATCGAGGCGGGAATCGACTGCCTGCAGGTCATCGAGATCAAGGCGGGAATGGACCTGCTGAAGATCAAGAAGGACTTCGGGGACAGGATTGCGCTGTGTGGCGGGATGGACGCGAGGAACCTGGTGAAGAACGACATCGACGCCGTCCGTGCGGAGCTCGCGGAGAAGATGCCGGTGGTCAAATCGGACTACGGGTACATCCTGCACTCCGACCACTCGATTCCGACGACAACCGACTACGAGACCTACCGGTTCTTCGTCGACGAGGGCCTTCGTCTCGGGGCCTACTGAGGCCTACATCGTCGTCTGGAGAAACGTAGTCAGGTTGGCCGCTGTGTTGGCCAAACCGAGCTTGCGGCGGATGTGCTCACGGTGTCTGTTGACGGTTGCAACCGACACTCCGCGGAGCTGTGCGATGTCTTTCGTCTGCAGGCTGTTACGGATCATATTGCAGATCTGAATCTCGGTAGGAGTCAGCGAAGCGTACCTGCGGGACAGCTCGTTGATGAAAGGGGAGGCGATATCTGACAGGTTATCCCGCAAGAGGTCGACATACCGGCGTCTGCTTTTCGGCACGGCAATGGACAGGGCGTAGAGAATGGGCATCAGCACCTTCTCGACGTTTGCCTGGACATCGCGGTGAATCTCACGCTTCTCGTCCTCGATCCGCGCCAGCACGGTGCACAACGCAGCGTTGGTTTCCTGCAGCGCCTTGCGCTCCACCGTGAGCTGACGGTTCTTCTCGTGCAGTTCCTGCTCTGCTGCGATGCGTGTGGCAACCGTGCCGATACGCTCGGCAACGGCGTCGAGGAGCGCACGCTCTTCGCGCAGGAAAGGGCCCTCATGGAGCGTCGGACACTGCTGCGTATAGAAGACCTCGACCATCCCCGCTGTCTCACTGTAGACGTGGATCTCCGATGCCTGTCTCCATTTGGTGGCTCGGAACGCATTGCTTCGATACACTTTGCCGCGGAACGTGATGCGGGCACACGTGATCTCCGGATACTGCCACGACGGAGGGAGGATCTGGGCGACGTCACGAAGCAGGTCGTCCAGGGAATCCGGGTGGCGTTCCGCGAGCTGGGCGATGCCGTACAGGCAGTTGAGCTCCTTGATTCGCTCGCGGAGTGCCTGCTCCACCTTTCTCGGGTCGCGTTCCGCACTCGGGGGCAAGCGCCAATCGACGGGAAGGTGGGGTTGAGCAAATGAACGAGTAGGCTCTATCACAACGATCTCCTTCCATAGAGGGCGACGCACAGCTGCTTTCGTCAGCACAAAAGCTGACAAACTGCATATTAAACATAGGCACTATATAGGCTTTTAGTAACAATAATAGTGCCTATGGAATATGCGGACTTTCTTGGCATTTTTACCTCATATATCCGGGAGCTGAGGGCCATCCGTACATGTATTGTTTACATCGGCCTACGGCGCCGGTGTGGCATAGCGTTCCGCGGTCGGAAGCAGCCCTGCATATGCCTGCCTGCAAACATTCCGAGAGGGACTGTCCCTTGGGGCTCTAACACAACAGGAGGAGATCGCCATGCCCAAAATCCAAGACATCGACAAAGTCATGATCATCAGCTCCGGACCGATCATCATCGGACAGGCGTGCGAGTTTGACTACTCGGGAACGCAGGCGTGCAAGGCATTGCGCTCTCTCGGCTATAAGATCGTGCTGGTCAACTCGAATCCGGCAACGATCATGACGGATCCCGGCATGGCCGATGTCACCTATATCGAGCCCCTGACCCTCGAGTGCATGGAGCGGATCATCGCCAGGGAGCGTCCGGACGCACTGCTTCCGAATCTGGGCGGCCAGTCTGGACTCAACCTGTCATCTCAACTCCACAAGGCGGGCGTGCTCGACAAGTACGGTGTGCGTATCATAGGCGTACAGGCTGACGCCATCGAGCGGGGCGAGGATCGCCAGGCGTTCAAAGACACGATGGCCCGGCTCGGCCTGGAAGTCCCGCGCAGCGCCATCGCACACACTGTTGAAGAGTGCGAAGAGATCGCCAAAGAGCTCGGGTACCCGCTGGTCGTCCGTCCGGCTTACACCATGGGCGGCACCGGTGGCGGCCACGTCTACAACATTGAGGAGCTCCGAACCGTCTCCGCACGCGGCCTGGGCGTGAGCATCGCCCATCAGGTGCTCATCGAGGAGTCCGTGCTCGGTTGGGAAGAGCTCGAGCTGGAGGTGGTCCGCGACGCCAAGAACCAGATGATCACCGTTTGCTTCATCGAGAACATCGACGCAATGGGCGTGCATACCGGCGATTCGTTCTGTTCGGCGCCCATGCTGACCATCAGCCAGGAGCTGCAGGAACGTCTCCAGGACTACTCGTACAGGATCGTCGAGGCCATCGAGGTCATCGGCGGGACGAACATCCAGTTCGCGCACGATCCTGAGACCGATCGCGTGGTCGTAATCGAGATCAACCCCCGGACGTCCCGCTCCTCCGCGCTCGCGTCAAAAGCTACCGGGTTCCCCATCGCCCTTATTTCCTCGAAGCTGGCTGGCGGCATGACCATGGATGAGATTCCGTACTGGCGCGACGGCACGCTGGAGAAGTACACGCCGTGGGGCGACTACGTCGTGATCAAGTTTGCGCGTTGGGCGGTCGAGAAGTTCCGCGGGGTCGAAGACAAGCTCGGCACCCAGATGCGCGCCGTCGGCGAAGTCATGAGTATCGGCAAGAACTACAAGGAAGCGTACCAGAAGGCAATCCGTTCCCTGGAGACCGGACGCTACGGTCTTGGCCATGCGAAGAACTTCGACCAGCTCCCGCTCGCAGATCTCATGCAGCAACTCAACGAACCGTCCAGCGAGCGGCAGTTTCTCATGTACGAGGCATTGCGGAAGGGCGCCACGGTCGAGGAGCTGTTTGCCAAGACGCACATCAAGGCGCATTTCATCCAGCAGATGAAAGAGCTGGTCGAGCTCGAGGAGGAGATCCTGAAATACAAGGGCCAGATGCTCCCCGACGATCTGCTGGTCCAGGCCAAGAAGGACGGCTTCGCAGACAAGTATCTGGCGCAGATTCTGGGTATCCCGGAGAGGGACATCCGCCAACGTCGCACCGCGCTGGGCGTCGTCGAAGGTTGGCATCCCGTGCCGGTCAGCGGCGTCGAGGATGCGGCGTACTACTACTCCACCTACAACGCGCCGGACGCGATCGACGCGACGACGAACCCGAAGAAAGTCCTCATCCTGGGCGGTGGCCCCAACCGGATCGGGCAGGGGATCGAGTTCGACTACTGTTGCGTGCACGCTGCCCTTGCACTGCGTGATCTCGGTTACGAAACCGTGATGGTCAACTGCAACCCCGAGACCGTTTCCACCGACTACGACACGTCCAACAAGCTCTACTTCGAGCCCCTGACGGTCGAAGACGTCCTCCAGATCTACGCCAAGGAGAAGCCGATGGGGGTGATCTGCCAGTTTGGCGGCCAGACGCCGCTGAACATCGCGGCCGAGCTGGAGGAGGCCGGCGTGAGCATCCTCGGCACCACGCCCGAGACGATCGATCTGGCTGAAGACCGCGACCAGTTCCGGCAGATGATGGATCGTCTGGGCATCCCCATGGCGGAGAGCGGCATGGCCACCAACATCGACGAGGCGCTCGCGATCGCGGCGAGGATTGGGTATCCCCTGATCGTCCGTCCTTCGTATGTTCTTGGCGGCCGCGGCATGGAGATTGTCTACGACGAAGAGATGCTGCGCAGCTACGTGGCGGCGGCTGTCGGCGTCACGCCCGATCGGCCGATTCTCATCGACCGCTATCTTGAGAACGCCACCGAGGCTGAAGCCGACGCTATTGCCGACGGTGTGGACGCCTTCGTCCCGGCCGTGATGGAGCACATCGAGCAGGCGGGGATCCACTCCGGCGACTCCGCCTGCGTGATTCCCCCCACGTCGATCCCCCAGAAGCACCTTGACACGATCTGCGAGTATACACGGAAGATCGCTCAAGAGATGAACGTCGTGGGCCTGATGAACATGCAATACGCTATCCATCAGGACAAAGTCTACGTTCTGGAGGCCAATCCGCGAGCGTCCCGGACCGTCCCGTTGGTGTCCAAAGTCTGCGGCATCTCCATGGCCCGCATTGCCACCGAGATCATGATGGGCAGGAAGCTGGCGACCTTTGGCCTGAAGAACCGTGTTGTACCGCACTACGGTGTCAAAGAAGCTGTCTTCCCGTTCGACAAATTTCCGGAGGTCGATCCCGTGCTCGGCCCCGAGATGCGGTCGACCGGCGAAGTGCTTGGCATCGCCGACTCTTACGGATTGGCTTTCTACAAGGCACAGGACGCGGCCAAGGCTGTCCTGCCCACTTCGGGTAACGTTCTCATCACTGTATGCGGGCGTGACCGATCGCAGACGTTGGTCGATGCCGCCAAGCGCTTTGTGGAGATTGGTTTCGGTATCCGCGCAACCGACGGCACAGCGAAGTTCCTGGCCGAGAACGGCGTGGCGTGCAAACCTATCCTCAAGCTCATGGAAGGCCGTCCGAACATCATGGACGCCGTCGTCAACGGCGAGCTGCACTTGATCATCAACACACCGTCGGGCAAGCAGAGCCAGGCTGACGATTCCTACGTTCGCAAGGGCGCCATCCGTCACGGTATCCCCTACATTACGACGGTCGCCGCGGCCAAGGCTGCTGCCGAAGGCATTGCCGCACGTCAAGCAGGTGATGCTCCCGTCAAGTCCCTGCAGGAGTACCACGCAGACCTGTCGTAACAACGTGTAGAACACGCGTCCGCGGCAACGCCGATGGATGTTGACGGCCCCGCGGATTCCTTCGGCGGGGCCGTCTCTTTGCGGTGCCCATCTCCGACTGCCGGCGGATCAGGAAATACGGTCGGTGCTGGCGGTGAAGGAGAGGGAGTCGTCCAGCCATGTGTCCATGCGTAGGACACTCTTGCGCTGCTTGTACGCTTGACGACGCGCCGCAGCCTGCGCGTAGCGCAAGGCGAGACGCACCAGCAGACTACTTCCGGGGATATGCCCGGCAACCAGGGCTCCGAGCCAGCGACGGAGGGATTTGCCGGGGAGGAAACGGACGAACAACTCGTCGTCCAGGCTGATGAACGCCTGAGCACTGCCGGGGTCCCCCTGTCGGGCACTGCGGCCGAAGAGCTGGCGATCGATTCGGCGTGAGTCGTGGCGCTCGGTGGCAATGACGTGTAGTCCGCCCAACTCCGCGACCCCATCAGCCAGTACGATGTCCGTGCCGCGGCCGGCCATGTTGGTGGCGATGGTGATGCGACCCGAAGACCCGGCCTCCGCCACGACCCGCGCTTCCTCGCGGTGATGGACCGCGTTGAGCAAGTTGAGCTCCACATCGTGTTCCTGCAGGCGCGCTGCCAGCTCCTCGCTCGCGGCCACGCTGCGCGTGCCGACCAGGACCGGCTGTTGCCTTCGGTGGCAGTCCAGGATGGCGTCTGTGATAGCGTCCCACTTGCGGCCTTCGGATGCGAAGACGCAATCCGGGCGCACGCCGCGGATACACGGTTCGTTGGTCGGTATCCGCACCACAGGCATGCGGTAGATGCGCCACATCTCGCCCGTGGCTTCGCGGGCAGTTCCGGTCATTCCCGACAGACGGTTGAAGAACCGGAAGAACCGCTGGAAACTGAGGCGGCTCAGGGTCTCACTGGGATCGCTCACGTCCAGGCCTTCCTTGGCCTCGATGGCTTGGTGCAACCCGTGACGCCACGTTCGCTGGGGCATCAGGCGTCCGGTATACTCGTCCACGATGGTCACGTGATCGTCTTGCACCACGTATTGCTGACCGGAGTGGAAGAACTCCTTGGCGTTCAGGGCTTGCTCCACGAGCTCGGTCCAGCGATCGCGAGAGCGCCAAACTCCGCTTCGGGCCGACCCCAGTTCGCGCACTCTGCGCTCTCCGTGCGGCGTGAGTTCGACCTCCTTGTACTGATGGCCGATCCGGTAGTCCGTACCAGGCTCGAGATCGTGCGCGACTGCGTAGGCCGCCCTGCATGCGTCCTTGAGTGAGTCGTTGGGTGCGGGGTGAGAGATAATGAGAGGCGTCACCGCCTCGTCGATGAGGATGCTGTCCACCTCGTCCACAACGGCCGTATGCAGGCCGCGCATGACGATGCCATCTGCCGAGGCTGCGGTCCTGGCGCCGGGGATACAACCGCGAATGAAGCGGCGGGCGGGATGCTGCATCGGCCCAAGTCTAAGCCGGTCGCGCAGGAAATCGGCCAGGATCTCCTTGCCCGTTGTGTACGTGACGTCCTGGTCGTAGCCGTGCTTCCGATCCGCCGGCTCCATGGGGCCGGTGACATGGCCGACCGTGAGGCCGCAGAACCTGTACAGAGGGCGGAGCCACTCGGCATCGCGCTCGGCAAGGTAGTCGTTGACGGTGATGATGTGGCACGGCCGGCGCGTCCAACCCGCGAGTACCGTGCCGACCCCGGCGACCAACGTCTTGCCCTCGCCGGTTGCCATCTCGGCCAGGTACCCCCGATGCAGGGCGAGGGCGCCCATGATCTGGACGAGGTAGGGGCGCATGCCGGTCTGGCGCGCGGCTGCTTCGCGGATGGCTGCCAAGGCGGGGAAGAGGAGATCCCTGCTCCGCTCGGGAGCACGACAGAAGTTCTCGCGGAAGCCGGCCAGGGCCTCGCGCAGTTTCCCGTCCCCGATGTGGTCGAACTCTCCTGCGAGTGCATCTACCTTGCGGGCATCGCTACGCAGGGCCATGAGGACGGTTGGGCGACGCTTCCATGCCCCAACCATGGAGTCCACCGCTATGTCGAGCCCGGCAGGCAGCTTCCGAGGCGTCGTAAGTGCTGTTCTGCGGTATTCGCAGGCCGGGATCGTCAGGTTGTGAGCGACAACGGTCACGGGGCTATATCTGGTAACGCTTCTGGAGCAGTTGTCGTGCTTTGCGGTACCACTGGGCAAGAAGTGACCGTGGCGGGAGTTCGAAACGGATCTTGCCGGAGCGACCGTGCAGGAGGACCAATTGCTCAGGCGGGGCGGCGAGAGAGGTCCGCACCTCGAAGAACGGCTCCACAGTCTTCCGGCCGCCGGCAGACTGGACGTCGACGGCCACATCGCCACCACCAAACCAGCCGAGCGCGGCAGAGGGCAGTACCGTTTGCTCAGCGGGGATCACGCGCCGGGACGTCACCTCCACGGGTACGTGTGCGCACCCGCGCACGCGCACCTGCGCGTCCACGATCTCGTCGGCGAAGAGGCGCGACGCCTCCTCCTGTGTAACGACGGCGGCAAAACGGAACGCGCTCGTGTCGAGCACGTGGCCGATACCCGTGCCCCGGTCCAGCCAGACGCCCTGCATCTCGTCCAGCGTGGGGGACACCCAGACTCCGTCCCGCGGGGCGGTCACGATGAGGCGGTTCTGCTGGAACTCGAGCAGCGCGAGCTCGCGTTCGATCACGCGTATCCGGCCGCGCACGGATCGGGTATCGGCAGGCATCTCGGCTAGCGCGAGACGGAGACGGGCTGCGTTCTCCGCAAGCCGGGCTTGGGTAAGCGCGATGTCGCGTGCCAGGTCGGGGTTGTGCAAGCGGATGAGCGGCTGCGAGCTCCGCACGAGCTGACCCGAGGGGGTGAGGATCTGGGCCACTGCTCCCGGACTCTCGGCAATAACGTCTGCGAACTCGCCTGCCTCGACCACGCCGGGCGCGCGGAAACGGTCGGGGTACGGCAGGTAGTACAGCGACAATACGAGTGCCGTCACCACAGCCGCGGACACCGCAATCGCCCGAGGCCGTGAGCGATCCAAGTGCGGGCTGGTCAACAGGGAGCGCACAAACTTCGAGGTAGGCACCACCAGCCACGAGACGATACACACGCCGAACATGATGATGCCCGCGAGCAGGAAACGGTCGGCAACGAACAGCAGAATCCTCACGAATACGAATATGCGGTACACGCGGCTGGCCAAGCCGTAGAACAGCAGCCACGCCGCCTCCCCCCACGACTCGGCCGGGCTGTAGGACTTGCGGTAGCCGAAGGCGTACCGCTCGACCAGATGCGTCAGGTGCCGCCAGCACTGCTGGTGCAGGTTTGGGATGTCGATGAGGTCGGAAAGGATGTAGTAGCCGTCGAAGCGCAGCAGGGGGTTGCCGTTGAACAGCAGCGTCGACACCGAGGCGATGAAGATGACGTTGTATGCCAGACTGTGCACTGTGCCCGGGGCCGTCTTGGCCCAGACAAGCGTGGCACAGCCTGCGGCAAACACTTCCACAAGTATGCCCGCGGCACCCACGAACACCCGCTTCCACCGCGACCGGAACGACCACGACGACGTGGCGTCCATGTAAGGCAGGGGGGTGAATATGAGCAACATCACGCCCATAGTGTGCACCTCACCGCCGAATCGACGACATGCAAACGCATGGCCGAACTCGTGTGCGGCCTTCAGAACGACCAGTGCCGCGTACAGCAGCGGCAGGTTCCCGGCGCTGAGCACGCCCTGTGACTGCTGGCGGAGTGCGGGGAAATCCTCAATCCCCAGTTTGAGGGCGAACCCGACTACGGCTAGCCAGACAAGCGCTCCGAGCGGCCCGATGACGAGGCGTGCAAGCGGCATAAGGCGCACCAGAAACGCGTCGGGGTCGAGCAACGGGAAGTGCGCGAACATAACGTTCAGTAGCTTGGCGGTCGTCTCCCGCTGACGCATGCTCTTGTACCGCTCGAATAGCTTGGCGCTGTCTGCCGGCACGTCGTAGTGCAGTAGGTTGGCGTGGTACAACTGGGCCAGGAGTTGGATGACGTCTTCCTGACCCGGCGCGTCATCGGGCGAGAGTTCGACGCACTCTTCCCATGTCTCCTGTACGGTTCGCGTCGAGCGCAACCGGGCAACGAACTCGTAGGCGGCGGGACGCAACCGGAAGAAGCGGTTGGTGAAAGGGTCCCGGACCACATACCATTCCTGACCCCTGAACATCTGCCGGTGGCACTGAGCGTGGGCCCTCAGGCTGATTCGCTGGTTCGCGACGCGGTACCAGGATTCACTGAATGTCCGGTTCTCTGCCATGGGCCGATCACCACCACAGGAGCATACGCAGGAAATCGACCGTTCGGTGCGTGAAGATCCACAGCAACGTCCGCTTGCCGGCATTCAGCTTGCACACGCCACTCATGCCGGGACGGAACCATGACTGATGGCCTTCGGCGAAGCTACAGCGGACAACGAAGATGTTGCGCCGATCTTTGGGATGGGCCATGGGCTCAATCGTGTCGCTGGACACCGCGAAGGTGAGATGCGGCTGACTGGCAAAGGCCACCTCGCCGGTCATGCCTTCGCTGATATGATCGATGTCCCGCTCGTCCACCTCAGCTTCGACGTACAGGTCGGTGAGTAGCGCTGTTCTGAGCAGGACGCTCCCCTTGCGGACGGGGGCGCCGATCCGTTCCTTCAGATCGTCCTCGAAATCGCCGGCCACCACAATCCCATCAAACGGGGATGTGACTTCGGCCAGGGACAGGTGGAACCGAGCGCGTTCAAGGCGAATCCGAGCCTGTTCCGCAAGGGCCACGGCGATCCGCATGCCTGCCAATGCGTTGTCCGCGCGGGCCTTTTCGGCCTCGCGCAGATACCGGCTCTGTTCGGCTTCCGCGGCGGCCGCGTCCAGTTCGATATCTCGCGTGTCCATCGTGATCAGAGGCGCGCCCTTCTGGACGACGTCGCCGATCTCTACGTTGACTCGCTCGATAAAGCCGTCGAAAGGCGCCGGCAGATGGGCGACTTGCGAACTGCGCACGACGAAGGACGCATCGACCCGGTACTCAATCTTGACGAACACCAGCGCCAGGACGGCCGCTATGACCAAGAGCGCGATGAGTTTGGCTCCGGTGTGCTCGACCCCGATCAGTTTGCGGGCCCCGCGGCATACGGCCGAGGTCCAACGGGCCCCGAACCAGCGATCGTGTTCCTTGAGGTCTGCAAGTCGGCGGACAGCTTGGTCAGCGCACAGCCGTAGGTGGTCGACATCGGATTGCTCGAACGGTTCGGCGCTACGTTCGCACGTGATCACACCCACGGCTGTGCCGTCGAGTCGAAGCGGCACAGAACACAGGAACGGCACGCCCTGTTCCCGCCCGAATGTCTCATGATCGCGGCTGACAAACGTGGCATCCTCCGGATGGGGATAGAGCACCTCGCAGTCCTGGTTGAGGGATTCCTCCATGGCCAGCTCGAGCGTCTTGACCGCAGCCATCTTGCCCTCGAACTTCTCGGTGTGGCTCATGGCCTGCAGGCGAACGTAATGTCGTTTGAGCCAACCGAGGCTGACTCGCTCGCACCGGTGGCGCACGGCCAGTTCGTTGCACAGAGTCATGCCCGCGGCAAGATATCGATCTTTGTCGTTGAGCAGAACCATCAGGTCCAGAGCAGAGGCGAAATGCCGCAGGTCGGCTCTGCTCTTGGCGAGAGCCGTATTGAGCTGGAACAGGCCCGGCAAGACAGCGGCCGCTCGCAGGCGGTCGAGACCGGCTCGGGCCACCGGCTCGCCTATTGCTGTCGCGAGGAAGGCAGCGGCCAGGTGTTCCTCGCTTCCAGGCAGGCATTGGAGCCGAAGGCCAAGCAGATAACGGCGGTGACCTGGCTTGTCGCCAGGCACTTTCTCCAAGACGTGACCGTCCTGAATGCAGCGTTCCGCGATCCCGGCGAGAGCGGACGAGAACGCGCTCGGAAGCTCTCCATCGGTGCCCGGCGCCGGCCATGTGCTGACGACGCGCCACCGGCTGTCGTCCGGCCTGTTCATCAGTATCGCACCATGGGCAGCGCCGGCTACGCGGGACATGGCCTCGATCGACGTCCTCCAGAAGACGTCGCTGCCGCCCGCGAGCAAGCGTTCCGTATCAAACAGCTCGTACGGATCGGGGCTGGAGTCGGGTTGTTGGGCGTCTGGGGCCATGAATGGGCAACCGGGACAACGTCACTGGGCGGGCAACAGCATCCTGCCGGCGACGCCTGGGTAGACGTGTCCGTCAGCGTTGTCGAACAGGACTTTGACTTTCTGGAGGCGACTCGCCGCGTCGACTACAGGACTGATAAACGAGATTGCTCCCTGGCAGCGATGTGGCTCGGGGCCGACGAGGATTTCCAGAGGAATCTCCTGGCCGACAGAGAGCGCGCGCACCAAGTCGGCCTCTACGTTTGCCACCAAGTGGCACTTGCTGGAATCAACGATCCTGACCAACGGCTCGTGCGGTTGGCAGTTCTCACCCACTTCGCGATGGACCTCTGCCACCACGCCGTCCAGCGGTGCCTTGATCGTGCGCAGCAACAGCTGTTCGCAAGCCATCTCATACTCGATCTGTTCCTTCTCTTCCGCGATTCTCAACTGGTCAAGCTCTGCTTGAGCCATCGTATGTTCCAGTTTCTTCTTGTTCAGCTCGTCCAGGCTGATCGACTTGGTCGTGTCATAGATCCGTTGTGTGCCGTCCAGGTCCGTCTTTACCGTTTCGACTTTGGCCTCAGCTGACGTCAGTTCGGCTTTGTTCTCCCAGATGAGCTTCCGGCGCTTCGTTTCGAGCTCTTCGAACACGCGATTGAGCTCGACGAGCATCGCCCCCTTCTCGACCCGGTCGCCTTCCTTGAAGTGGATTGCGGTGATTGCACCGGCCACAAGTGAACTGAGCGTTTCGTCCTTGATCGGCTCGGTCACGCCGACAACAGGCTCGACACCGAAGGACGGAGCGAGGAGCACAAGAGACAACCAAAGTACGGCCGTCGCCGCAGGCAGGAGCCGGTGCTTATTGGACATGTGGGACATACGGGTTGCTCCTCACCTACTCGCCGCGCTCGCCTGCCGCGTGCGGGGGGTCACTCCGAATGCCCCCCAAGTTAGGGCTTCATAGCCCATTCCATATTCCTGCCGTGCGCTGCCTGTGAGCCTGCCGTGAAGCGTCCGCGTCCCACTGGTCCTGGT